>Ga0207676_10000429_pt1 | contig 35426 bp, 32 predicted proteins | sample KBSSwiS72_FD_184307 | JGI IMG/M metagenome (GOLD analysis project Ga0207676, IMG submission 184307) | Switchgrass rhizosphere microbial communities from Kellogg Biological Station, Michigan, USA - KBS Switchgrass S7-2 (SPAdes) (version 2) | ecosystem: Host-associated > Plants > Roots >...
TCACCGACGTCGGTCATCTGACTTCCGACGCCGACACCGGCGAAGACAAGATGGAAAAGGGCGCTCGCCGCACCGGACGCAGTGCGTGGGAAATCGCCGAGCTTTATACCGCGTCATTCGTCGAGGACATGCAGCGTCTCAACCTCGAGCCGCCGACCGTGCTCTGCCGCGCGACCGATCACATCGGCGAGCAGATCGAGTTCATCGCCGACATCGAAAAGAACGGCTATACCTACCGCACGTCCGACGGCGTGTACTTCGACACCAGCAAGCAGCCTGATTACGGCTATCTGGCGCGGCTGGACAGAGCAGGCCTCGATGCAGGCCATCGGGTCGAACTCGGGGAAAAAAAGAGCGCGACCGACTTCGCATTGTGGAAATTCTCGCCGCCCGGCGAGAAGCGGCAGATGGAATGGCCGAGCCCATGGGGCGTCGGCTTTCCCGGATGGCATATCGAATGCTCGGCGATGGCGCAGAAGTACCTGGGCGACTATTTCGACATCCATTGCGGCGGCGAGGACCATATTCCGGTCCATCACACCAACGAAATCGCGCAGACCGAAGCCCGCGTCGGAACGCGGCTCGCCAATTTCTGGATGCACGGCTACTTTCTGCTCTCGAACGACGCGAAGATGGCGAAGTCGGACGGCGAGTTCCTGCGCATCCAGGGGTTGATCGAACGCGGTTACGACCCGCTGGCCTATCGCTATCTGTGCCTGACCGCGCACTATCGAAGCCAGCTCAATTTCACCTGGGATGCGCTCGACGCGGCGGCCATCGGCCTTGACCGGATGCGCCGCGCGGTGCACGCGCTGCCCACCGGCGGCGAGCCGCAGCGGTCGTACCTCGAACGGTTCACCGGCGTCGTCAACGATGACCTGAATCTTCCGAAGGCGCTGGCGATCGCTTGGGAGCTGCTGCGCGGCGATCTTCCCGATCGTGCGGTGACGCGGGCGACCTTGCTCGCCTTCGATCGGATCTTCGGCCTCGGGCTCGAGACCTGGCGGCCGCCGGTCGAGACTGTGCCCGAAGCGGTCAATGCGCTGGCCGCGGCCCGCGCTGCCGCACGCGCGGCCAAGCAATGGGCCGAAGCGGATCGCCTGCGCGCCGAATTGCATGCGGCCGGATGGGAAATGGAAGATCGCGGCGATGGCTACCTGCTGAGGCGCAGGTAGTAGCGCGCGTGCGGGCTGACCACGAGCCGATCGAAGCATGAAGCTCGCCACGCTCAAGGACGGCAGCCGCGATGGACGTCTGGTCGTCGTGTCGCGCGATCTTTCGCGGGCGGTCGCGGTGCCTCAAATCGCGCCTACGCTGCAAGCCGCGCTCGACGACTGGGACGGCACGCAAGCGCTTCTTGCCGATGCGTACCGGACGCTGAACGCGGGCGAGGTCACCGGCGCGATACCGTTCGATCCTGCGCTCGCGCATTCGCCGTTGCCCCGCGCCTACCAGTGGGCCGATGCGTCTGCGTACGTCAACCATGTCGAACTGGTGCGCAAGGCACGCGGTGCAACGATGCCCGCCGAGTTCTGGACCGACCCGCTGATGTATCAGGGCGGTTCCGACAGCTTCATCGGCCCGCGCGACGATATTGTCTTTGCCGACGAAGCATTCGGCATCGATATGGAAGCCGAGGTCGCGGTGGTCACCGGCGACGTGCCTATGGGCACGACGCCGCAAGCGGCGGCGTCGTCGATACGCTTGCTGATGCTGGTCAACGATGTGAGCCTGCGCAATCTGATTCCCGGGGAGCTGGCCAAGGGTTTCGGCTTTTTTCAGGGCAAGCCAGCGTCGGCGTTCTCGCCGGTGGCGGCAACGCCCGACGAGCTGGGCGCCGCCTGGCGCGACGGCAAGGTTCATCTGCCGCTGCTGACTTTCGTCAACGACGTGCTTTTCGGCCGTCCTAACGCGGGCGTCGACATGACGTTCGATTTTCCGACCTTGATCGCGCATGCCGCGCGGACACGCGAGCTCGAAGCGGGCAGCATCGTCGGCTCGGGCACGGTATCGAACAGGGAAGACGGTGGGCCTGGCCGCCCGGTCGCGCAAGGCGGCGCGGGCTACGCCTGCATCGCCGAACAGCGCACGGTGGAAACGCTGCGCGACGGCAAGCCCAGCACGCCGTTTCTGCGTTTCGGCGACCGCGTGCGCATCGACATGCACGACGCTGCCGGGAAATCGATCTTCGGCGCGATCGACCAGCGGGTGCGCCAAGCGGATTGATCGCCGCTTCAGCGCCGACCCGCGATCCTCGGTCCGATCAATACAGTCGTTCGACCGGCCCGGAATAGAGCACGGGCCCGGTCGGCAGCCCGGTGGGCGATCCACCGCGAGGCTCGAGACTGACTGCGAGGGCGGGGATGTTCTGCAGCGCCGTGCCCGCGTCGACCGGGAGCGCGATCTGCACGACGCCGGACGCCGGGACGAGGCCCAGCGAGCGCGGGTTGCCCGTCGCCGGCAGCGCCCAGAGCTGCAACGATCGATCGGCGCCGGGCGAAAGCGGTGCCACCGCCTTGATCGTCAGCAAGCGCCCGTTGCGGTCCGCCGAGGCCACCAATGCGGGCTTCGCATCCTGCCCGGCAAGGACGACGACCAGTGTGGCCGCCGGACGTTCGAGTGGCGGCGACAGCAGCACCAGCGCCAGGGCGACCGCCGTCGCGAATCCGGCCAGGGCAAGCCCGCGCCACAGGCTGACGGTTGCCCAGACCGTGCGCCGCTCGGGCGTGGATCCGGCGGCGGCGCGATCGATGCGGGCGAGAATGGTCGACCAGACGCTTGCCGGCGGTTCGACGGGCGCAACGCTTTCGGCCAGCGGCGACAGACGATCCTCCCAGGCGCGTATCGCGGCAGCCAGCACAGGATCGCGGCGCGACAGACGGGCGAAGCGGGTGCGAGCCCGTGCCGACATCGTGCCCAGCACATATTGCGCAGCCAGCGCCTCGGCGCGTTCGGGTGTCCGGTAGTTCATCGCGGTTGGCCGATGTCCGTCTCGCTCGCGCTCAGCGTTGGACGCCGGCGCCGTCGAGGCAGGCCTTCAGGCGCTCCAATCCGCGCCTGATCCATGATTTGACCGTGCCCAGCGGCTGCTTGAGGTGCCGCGCAAGCTCCGAATGCGACAGGCCCTGATAGAACGCCAGCGCGATCGCCTGTTTCTGTCCGGCGTCGAGCGCCTCGACGCAGCGCCTGACGGCGCCGGCTTCGGCGCCGCTCAGCAGCAGATCCAGCGGCAGCGGGCTTCGATCGGCAATCGTCATGGCGTGGTCCTCATCGTCGATGCTTACCGTGTCGACATCGTGCTTGCGCAGCCGGTCGAGGCAGCGATTGCGCACGATGCTGGTCAGCCACGTCAGAGGCTGGCTCCTGGCCGCGACGTAGGAGCCGGCGTGATGCCATACGTTGACGAAGCTCTCCTGCAGCACCTCCTCCGCGGCTGCCGATTCACGCAATATACGGATCGCGACCCCATACAGATGCGGTGAGGTCAGACGGTAGAGCTGTTCGAATGCCGTCTGATCGGCCAGCGCCGTGCGTGCAAGGAGCTCCATCAGGCGCGCACTGCGCTCCAGCTGCTGCGCGGGATCGACGGCCATCAGCGGTCTCGCGTGCCGCGGCGCAGCCGCGCCGCGACGCAATGATCATTCGGCATGGCGGCGATCCTTGCGCCACAGCACATCTTCGCGCTCGGCGCTGCGATTGAGCACACGCGCCAGTACGAACAGCAGGTCGGACAGCCGGTTCAGATACTTTCGCGCAGGATCGCCCACCGCATCGGTCTGCGCGAGCCGCACCAGCGCCCGCTCGGCGCGCCGGCAGACCGTGCGCCCGACATGCGCCAGGCTGGCGGCGCGCGTCCCGGCCGGCAGGATGAATTCCTTCAGCGGCTTCAAATCGGCGTTGAAGCGCTCGACCGCGGACTCGAGCCGCTCGACATGCGCGTCGCTCACCGCGTTGTAGCCGGGAATCGACAGCTCACCGCCCAGATCGAACAGATCGTGCTGCACATCGGTCAGGCAGTCGGCGACCGCTGGCGGGAGATCTTCGGCGAGGAGCACACCCAGATTCGAATTGAGCTCGTCGACCGCACCGATGGCGTCGATGCGCGGGGAATCCTTGGCCACGCGGGAACCATCGCCGAGGCCCGTCGTTCCGGCATCGCCGGTCCGAGTGACGATTTTCGATAACCGGTGGCCCATCGCTTGCCGTGCCTGTCGCAAATGTGGGAGCGGCCAGCATAGTGAATTCGCTGCACCGGAGCAAGCCGGTATCGCTCGCTGCAAAGCCCCAGGGCATCCGGCGCCGCCCTCGCAATTGTGTTTTCGGATGGATTGGTTACCATGTCGCTGCGGTCTTCGAAGAACACGCCGCACGATCCGCGATGCCCAAGTCCAGCCCTTACGAGCACGGCCTCGACAAGAACGCCGCCAATTACGCGCCGCTGTCGCCGATCTCGCTGATCGCGCGCACGGCCTACACGTATCCGCAGCAGATCGCGGTCATCCATGGCGACCGACGCCTGACTTGGGCGGAAACGTACGCGCGCTCGCGGCGCCTGGCCTCGGCGCTGGCGCGCGCCGGCATCGGCCCCGGAGAGACGGTTGCGGTGATGGCGGCGAATACGCCGGAGATGGTCGAGGCGCATTTCGGCGTGCCGATGAGTGGCGCTGTGCTCAATACGCTCAATACGCGCCTGGACGCCGACGCGATCGCATTCATGCTCGGCCACGGCGAAGCGAAGGTGTTGCTGACCGATACCGAATTCGCGCCTATCGTCGGCGCAGCGCTGCAAAAGCTCGATCAGAAGCCGATGGTCATCGACATCGCCGATCCGATCGGGCCGGGCGGCGCCAGACTCGGCCAGCTCGACTACGAAGCATTCCTCGAAGGCGGGGATCCCGACTTCGATTGGCAGCTGCCCGCAGATGAATGGTCGGCGATCGCGCTCAATTACACGTCGGGCACGACCGGCAATCCGAAGGGCGTCGTCTATCATCATCGCGGCGCTTACCTGAATGCGCTGTCCAACATCATCGATTGGGGCATGCCTCGGCATTCGGTGTATTTGTGGACCTTGCCGATGTTCCATTGCAACGGCTGGTGCTTTGCCTGGACGATGGCGGCCAACGCCGGCACCAACGTCTGCCTGCGCAAGGTCGAGGCCAAGCCGATCCTCGATTCGATTCGAGCGCACCGGGTCACGCACTACTGCGGCGCGCCTATCGTGCACGCGATGCTGATCAATGCGCCGGCCGAGTGGAAGCAGGGAATCACGCAACAGGTCAGCTGCCTGGTCGCGGCGGCGCCGCCGCCCGCTTCGGTGATCGAGGGCATGCAGATGATGGGGTTCGACATCACGCACGTCTACGGCCTGACCGAGACGTATGGACCGGCTGCGGTGTGCGCGAAGCATTCGGAGTGGAGCGCGCTCGACGTCGGCGCGCAGGTCGAGCGCAACGGCCGCCAGGGCGTGCGCTATACCTGCGAGGAGGGCATGACCGTGATGGATCCCGAGACGATGACCGCTGTCCCGCGCGATGGCGAAACGATGGGCGAGATCATGTTCCGCGGCAATATCACGATGAAGGGCTACCTGAAGAACGCCGCCGCCACCGAAGAAGCGTTCGCCGGCGGCTGGTTCCACTCCGGCGATCTCGCGGTGCTCCAGGCGGACGGTTACGCCAAGATCAAGGACCGCTCGAAGGACGTCATCATCTCGGGCGGCGAGAACATCAGCTCGATCGAGGTCGAGGACGCGCTGTATCGACACCCGGCCGTGCTCGGCGCCGCCGTGGTCGCTCAGCCCGATCCGAAGTGGGGCGAGGCGCCGTGTGCGTTCGTCGAGATCAAGGCCGGCGCGGTGGTCACCGAGGCCGAGTTGATCGAGCATTGCCGCACCCTTCTGGCGCGTTTCAAGGCGCCGAAGCGCGTGATCTTCGGCGAGCTACCCAAGACGTCGACCGGCAAGATCCAGAAATTCGTGCTGCGCGAGCGCGTCCGCTCGACCAGCGCGATCGAGTAGGCTGCGATGAACTCTCCTCCGTTCGAATCCGCGGCCGAGGGGACGCTGCTGCGCGCGGACGCCGGCGGCGTGGCCACGCTCACGCTGAACCGGCCGGCGCAGTACAACGCCATCAACCGCGCGATGCTGGGCGAGCTGCAGATCGCGCTCGATGCGATCGGGCAGGACGACTCGGTGCGCATCGTCGTGCTCGCCGGCGCCGGTCGCGCGTTCTCCCCGGGCCATGACCTGAAGGAGATGCTGGCGAACTCGACCGAGGAGTTCATCGGCGACCTGTTCCGGAGCTGCTGCGAGGTGATGCTCACCTTGCGTCGCTTGCCGCAGCCGGTCATCGCAAGGGTGCACGGCATCGCGACGGCCGCCGGTTGCCAGCTGGTGGCCGCGTCCGATATGGCGGTTGCCGCCGCCGATGCCCGATTCGCCACCTCCGGGATCGATTTCGGGCTTTTCTGCGCGACGCCGGGCGTGCCGGTGTCGCGCAACATCGCCGTCAAGCGCGCATTCGAGATGGTGATGACCGGTGAGTTCATCGATGCGCCCACGGCGCTCGCCTGGGGCCTGGTCAATCGCGTCGCACCGCCCGACAAGCTCGATGCCGAAGTCGCCGCCCTGGCGCAGGTGCTGATCGGCAAGCCCCGCCGGGTGCTCGCCGACGGCAAGAAATTCTTCTACCGGCAGCTGGAGCAGAACCTCGTTGAGGCTTATGCGCATGCCAGCGAGGTCATCACGCGGAACATGCTGGGCCAGGACGCGCAGGAAGGCGTTTCGGCTTTCGTCGGTAAACGCAAGCCGCGCTGGGACGACTGACCGCGCTTTAGCGCGAGGCGAAGGATTCGGTCGCCGTCGCCGGGTTTCGATTGCCAAGCAGCAGCGAGGCCCGGATAATCGCCCGACACGTCGAAGGGGGAGTCCGGGCAGTCCGTGTGGCCGGACAGCGGATGGCCGAAGACATCATTCTCGAAACTCGCGGACTGACCAAGGAGTTCAAGGGTTTTGTGGCCGTCAATGGCGTCGATCTGCAAGTGCGACGCGGGACGATACACGCGCTGATCGGACCCAACGGAGCCGGCAAGACCACCTGCTTCAACCTGCTGACCCATTTCCTGACGCCAACGCGCGGCCAGATTTTTTACAAGGGCGGGGAGATCACCGGGTCGCGGCCGGCCGCGATAGCGCGGATGGGACTGGTCCGCTCGTTTCAGATCTCGGCGGTATTTCCCCATTTGACGGTGCGTGAAAACGTGCGAGTCGCGTTGCAGAGAAAGCGCGGCCGCTCGCTCGATTTCTGGCGCTCCGAGCGCGTGCTACGCGAGCACGACGCACGTGCTCGAGAATTGATTCATGCCGTCGGGTTGGAAAAATTCGAAAACCAGACTGCTGTCGAGCTGCCGTATGGCAGGAAGCGCGCGCTCGAGATAGCCACAACGCTGGCGCTCGATCCCGAAATGCTGCTGCTGGACGAGCCGACGGCCGGCATGACGCACGAGGACGTCGATCGCATTGCCGCGCTGATCCGGAAGGTCTCCGCCAACCGGACGGTGCTGATGGTCGAGCATAACCTGTCGGTGGTCTCGAATCTATCGGATCACATCACCGTGCTCGCCCGTGGCGAGGTGCTGGCCAAGGGCGATTACACGTCGGTGTCGAAGAATCCGGCGGTCATCGAAGCCTATCTCGGCGGTGTTCATGGCTGAAGCGGCACTGCGTCCGAGAGAAGCCACCGCGCCTCTGCTTGCGGTGCGCGACCTGCAGGCTTGGTACGGCGAGTCGCATATCCTGCACGGCGTCAGCTTCGACGTCGCGCAGGGCGAGGTCGTGACCTTGCTCGGGCGCAACGGCGCCGGCAAGACGACGACGCTCAAGGCGATCATGGGAGTGGTACCGAGGCGCGTGGGCTCGATCCTGTTCGACAATCGGCAGACGGTGAACATGGCGTCGAACCGCATCGCGCGACTGGGTATCGCCTGGTGCCCCGAGGAGCGCGGTATCTTCTCGAGCTTGAGCGTCGAGGAGAACCTGCTGTTGCCGCCGAAGGTGCGGGACGGCGGCCTTGCGGTCGAGCAGATCTACCAGCTGTTTCCCAACCTCGCCGAGCGGCGCGCAAGCCAGGGCACGAAGCTTTCCGGTGGCGAGCAGCAGATGCTGGCGATCGGCCGCATCCTGCGCACCGGTGCGCACCTGCTGCTGCTCGACGAGCCGACCGAGGGCCTGGCCCCCGTGATCGTCCAGCAGATCGGCCGTACGATTGGCCAGCTGAAGGCCCGGGGCTTCACGATCCTGCTGGTGGAGCAGAACTTCCACTTTGCCGCGACCGTCGCCGACCGCCACTACGTGATGGAACACGGCCGTATTATCGACATGATTGCGAATTCCGAGCTTGATGCGAAAATGCCGAAGCTGCACGAGTACCTTGGCGTCTGAGCCACAAGCCATTTGTTGTCGCAGTCCTTAAAGAGGAAAAGTCTGATGAAAGCATTCAAACGCAGTCTGCTCGCATTGGCGATGGCGGGTACGTTGGTCGCTGGAGCGGCGTACGCACAGATTTCGGACAATATGATCAAGATCGGCGTGCTTTCCGACATGTCGAGCCTGTACACCGACCTGGCCGGCGCGGGCTCGGTCGCGGCAGCGCGGCTGGCCGTCGAGGATTCGGGCATCGAAAAACGGGGCTACAAGGTCGAGATCATCTCCGCCGACCATCAAAACAAGCCGGACGTGGGCTCCAGCATCGCGCGCCAGTGGTATGACGTCGACAAGGTCGACGTCATCGTCGACGTTCCCAATTCCGGCGTCGCGCTCGCGGTCAATCAGATCACCCGCGACAAGGGCAAGGTGTTCCTGGCGAACGGTCCGGCCTCGTCGGATTTGACCGGCAAGGCATGCTCGCCCAATACCGTGCACTGGACCTACGACACCTGGATGCTCGCCAACGGCACCGGCGGCGCGATCGTCAAGTCGGGCGGCGATACGTGGTTCTTCCTGACCGCCGACTATGCGTTCGGGCTGGCGCTGGAGCGCGACACCGAAGCCGTCGTGCTCAAGAACGGCGGCAAGGTGCTGGGCAAAGTCAGGCATCCACTAAACACGCAGGACTTCAGCTCGTTCCTGCTTCAAGCGCAGGCTTCTAAGGCGAAGATCATCGGCCTGGCCAATGCCGGCGGCGACACGACCAACTCGATCAAGGGCGCGGCCGAGTTCGGCATCGTCAAGGGCGGCCAGAATCTGGCCGGGCTGCTCGTCTTCCTCACCGACATCCACGGGCTCGGGCTGGCGACGGCGCAAGGCCTGATCGTGACCAACACCTTCTACTGGGACACGAACGATCAGACGCGCGCGTTCGCCAAGCGTTTCGCCGCGGTCGACAAGGGCATCTACCCCACCATGGTGCACGCCGGCGTCTACGCGTCTCTGCTGCACTATCTGAAGGCGGTCGAGGCGCTGAAGAGCGACGATGGCACGAAGGTCGTCGCCAAGATGAAGGAAATGCCGACCGACGATCCGCTGTTCGGCAAAGGCACGATCCGCGTCGACGGCCGCAAGATCCACCAGGCGTATCTGATGGAGGTCAAGAAGCCATCGGAATCGAAATATCCATGGGACTACTACAAGGTGCGCGCGACGATTCCGGCCGACCAGGCCTTCCGGCCGCTCGCCGACGGAGGTTGCTCGCTCGTCAAATAATCTGGTGGTGACCATTGGATGCGAAGGGTTGAGGGGCGCCGCGGGGCGCCCACTCCACGCAAGCCGTTATCCGCCGCGCCGCATTGGTTTCTGTTCCATGCGCAGCCATCATCCGGCGCGACGGATAATGATTGCGTCCTATCGCTTGCTGTAAGCATCTCGGGGATCTGATTGCAGGCACTCTTCGGCCAGCTGCTGATCGGGCTCATCAACGGCGCGTTCTACGCGATGCTGTCGCTGGGTCTCGCGGTGATCTTCGGGCTGCTGAACATCATCAATTTCACGCACGGTGCGCAATACATGATGGGCGCGTTCTGCGCGTGGTTCCTGCTGAACAAAGCCGGGGTAGGGTACTGGTGGGCGCTGCTCCTCGCGCCCATCGTCGTCGGCGCGATCGGCATGTTGATCGAGCGCACGATGCTGGCGCGGTTGTACAAGCTCGATCATCTGTACGGATTGCTGCTCACGTTCGGATTGGCGCTGATCATCCAGGGCCTGTTTCGCAACGAGTTCGGCTCGTCGGGGCTGCCGTACCAGATCCCATCGGAGCTTACCGGCGGCATAAACCTCGGTTTCATGTTCCTGCCGATCTACCGCGGCTGGGTCATCGTCGCATCGCTGGTCATATGCTTCACGACCTGGTACGTCATCGAGCGCACCAAGCTCGGCAGCTACTTGCGCGCGGCGACCGAGAACCCGGCGCTGGTGCAGGCGTTCGGCGTGAATGTACCCCGGATGATCACGCTGACCTTCGGCTTTGGCGTAGGCCTGGCGGCCCTCGCCGGCGTGATGGCCGCGCCGATCTACCAGGTCAACCCGCTGATGGGCGCCGACCTGATCATCGTCGTCTTCGCCGTCGTCGTGATCGGCGGCATGGGGTCGATCATGGGAGCGATTCTGACCGGCTTCGGGCTCGGCGTCGTCGAGGGCCTGACCAAGTACTTCTATCCCGAGGCTTCGAACACCGTCATATTCGTGGTGATGGTGATCGTCCTGATGGTCAGGCCGGCCGGCCTGTTCGGGCGCGAGCGCTAGATGTCGAACGCGATGCCGGCCATGTCGCCCTGGCGCGGACCGCACGCGACGATGGTGGTCGGCACCGCGCTGATGGCTGCGGTGCTCGCGATCGCACCGCTGGTCGGTGTCTATCCGGTGTTCCTGATGAAGGCGCTGTGCTTTGCACTGTTCGCCTGCGCATTCAATCTGCTGCTGGGTTTCGGCGGTCTGCTTTCGTTCGGTCATGCGATGTTTCTCGGCACGGCCGGCTACGTGTGCGCCCACGCGGCCAAAGTATGGGGATTTCCACCGGAGCTCGCGATCGCGACGGGGACCGCGGCCGCCGCGGTGCTCGGCGTGGTGGTCGGAGCGCTGGCGATCCGGCGCCAGGGCATCTACTTCGCGATGATCACCCTGGCCGTAGCGCAGATGATGTATTTCTTCTATCTGCAGACGCCGTTCACCCACGGCGAAGACGGCATCCAGGCGGTGCCGCGCGGGCACCTGTTCGGCATCATCGATCTGGCGCAGCCGCTGACGATCTACTACACGGTGCTGGCGATATTCATCGCCGGGTTTCTGCTGATCTACCGGATCATCCATTCGCCCTTCGGCCAGGTGCTCAAGGCGATCCGCGAGAACGAGCCGCGTGCCATCTCGCTGGGGTACGACGCCGACCGTTACAAGCTGCTTGCCTTCGTCCTTTCGGCGACGCTGGCGGGGCTGGCGGGAGCGACCAAGGCGATCGTCTTTCAGCTGGCCTCGCTGACGGACGTGCACTGGTCGATGTCGGGCGAAGTGGTGCTGATGACCCTGCTCGGCGGCATGGGCACGATTTTCGGGCCGGTCGTGGGCGCGTTTGTCATCGCCGGCCTGGAAAACTATCTGGCAGGGTTCGGCGAATGGGTGACGATCATCACCGGCGCCATTTTCGTCGTCTGCGTCCTCGCGTTCCGTCGCGGCATCGTCGGCGAGATCGCGGCCTGGTGGGCGCGGCGCGCAGCTTAGCCCGCGGCGGCCTGAGCTTGGCGCTGTCGGCCTTTGCCGCCGGCGCCGGCGCGCAGCAGCTCGAAGCCGTCGGCGCCTGCCGCGACGGTGTCCCGAACGGCGCTTACGAGCTCTATCAGGCGGACGGCCGATTGCGCGTGGTCGGCGCATTCGCCCAAGGCCGGAGGACCGGCACGTTCATCTTCTGGACCGGCGACGGGGCGCGGATCGGCGTCATACCCTATAGCGACGACGCGCGCAGCGGCACGATCGCGCTGTGGTATACGACTCGCGGCAGCGGCCGCGAGCTGCGGCCGAAATCCGAGGCGCCCTATGTGGACAGCAAACCGCACGGGATCAAGCGATCCTGGTACCGAAGCGGCCAGCCCGAGCTCGAGGCGCGCTACGAGCGGGGCGGCCTGCAAGGGGTCAAGGCCTGGACCGGGGCGGGCCTGCCGCTGGCCGAGGTCGAAGCCAGGGCGCTGGCGGCGCGCGAGCTCTCCGGCGACGAAGCGCTGTACGCGTCCTTGGACGCGCTGGTGCGGGATCACCTGCCGCGCTGCGATTAGGGCCTGAATCAGGGGCTTGACAGCCACGGGCGGCCGCCGCCGCCGGCAGGAGTTGACCTCCGGGCCCCGGCACCGCATTATGACGCTGCCATAAGCATGACTGCGGCTTTCCGGCCGCCGTCTATTTGGACCGCTGCTGCAGCGCAGGGCAACGGTCCCAGGGAGAAGAACATGCGCTCGATCGCCAGGATGGGACTCATCGCCGCCGTCGCAGTGCTGGGCGGCTGCCAAATCTTGACCTACGAGGGAGATCGTTTCTCGAGCACCGTTTACGACGAGATTCCGGTGCGTCCGTTCCACTTCCCGACCAAGCTCACCTACCCCGACTACACGATGTTCGGCTTCCCGATGTACAGCGAGGATCCTCGCGCCGACCTGAGGCTCGACTCGATCAGCTGCCGCCGCGCCGCCGACGGCGGCCTGGTCGTGCTGGCCAGCGTGCGCAACATGGGCGCCGAAGACATCTACCGCGTCCCGTTTTCCGGCGACATGGCGGCCTTTCGTGTCGCCGCGACGGTGACGACCAAAGCCGGCGCGCAGGAGCGCTTCGAAGCAGTGCGCTACCTCCGGCTCAACGTCGCCAGCAATGCGGTGCTCACGCTCAACTCAACGTCGGTACCGGCTGCGGATGTGACCCGGATCGACGTCGTCGCCGATCCGGATCGCGTCGTGCCCGATCCGATACGCGACAACAACGTGCTGAGCTGGAACGGCGCGATCGACGGGGCCAATCCGCAATGCGACGTCCACCGCTGACGGTTTAGCTTCGAATAGCCGCGGCGCTGCGCCGGCGCGGCTCACGCGAGTCCCTCACCGATCCGGCGCCGGGCGCCGGGCGGTGCCGCAGGCAATTCACGCTATAATCACGCCACCGCGCGGCACCGTCGGACGCGGCTTCATCGCGCATTCCCAGCCTTTCGCAAGCAATGAAAATCCTGGTCCCGGTCAAGCGAGTGGTCGACTTCAACGTCAAGGTGCGGGTCAAGCCTGACGGCAGCGGCGTCGACCTCGCCAACGTCAAGATGTCGATGAACCCGTTCGACGAAATCGCCGTCGAGGAAGCCGTCCGGCTGAAGGAAAAAGGCATCGCCAGCGAAATCGTCGCCGTGTCGTGCGGCATGGCGTCATGCCAGGAGACGCTGCGCACCGCACTGGCGCTGGGCGCTGACCGCGCGATCCTGGTCGAGACTGCCGTCGAGTTGCAGCCGCTGGCGGTCGCGAAGCTGTTGCGCGCGCTGGTCGCGAAGGAAGCGCCGCAGCTGGTGATCCTGGGCAAGCAGGCGATCGACGACGACGCCAACCAGACCGGTCAGATGCTCGCGGCGCTCCTCGGCTGGGCGCAGGCGACGTTCGCCTCGAAGGTCGATGTCGCCGACGACGGCGTAACCGTCAGGCGCGAAATCGACGGCGGCATGGAGACGATCGCGATGAAGCTGCCGGCGATCATCACGACCGACCTGCGCTTGAACGAGCCGCGCTACGCGACCCTGCCCAACATCATGAAGGCGAAGAAAAAGCCGCTGGAGTCGACGACGCCGGATGCGCTGGGCGTCGATGTCGCGCCGCGGCTTACGACGCTCAAGGTCGTCGAGCCGGCGAAGCGCAAGGGCGGCGGCAAGGTGGCCGACGTCAAGGAGCTGGTCGCCAAGCTCCGCAACGAAGCCAAGGTAATCTAGACCTCATGATCCTCGTCGTCGCCGAGCACGACCACGCGGCGCTGAAGAGCGCGACACTCAATACGGTCGCCGCTGCGCAAAAGATCGGCGGCGACGTGCACCTGCTGGTAGCCGGGCACAACGCTGCGAGCGCGGCAGCCGCCGCGGCGCAGGTCGGCGGAATCGCCAAGGTGCTGCACGCCGATGCAGCGCAGCTGGCCGCGCAGACGGCGGAGAACCTGGCCGCGCTGGTGGTCGGGCTGGCGGCGCCGTATGCGCACATCCTGCTGCCGGCGACGGGCTTCGGCAAGAATGCAGCTCCGCGGATCGCCGCGCTGCTCGACGTCGCGCAGATCTCCGACATCGTCGCGGTCGAAGGGCCGGACACCTTCGTGCGTCCGATCTATGCCGGCAACGCCTTCGCCACCGTTCAGTCGAAGGACGCGAAAAAGGTCATCACCGTGCGGACGACGGGATTCGATCCGGTCGCGTCCAGCGGCGGCACCGCGCCGGTCGAAAGCGTGGCCGCGCCGGCGGATACGGGCCTGACCCAGGTGCTGGGTCAGGAGCTCACCCGATCCAGCCGGCCCGAGCTTACCAGCGCGCGAGTCGTCATTTCCGGCGGCCGAGGGATGCAGAACGGCGAGAATTTCAAAATGCTCGAGGCGCTGGCCGACAAGTTGCACGCTGCGATAGGCGCCTCGCGCGCGGCGGTCGATGCCGGATACGTGCCCAACGACTACCAGGTCGGCCAGACGGGCAAGATCGTCGCCCCGGATCTGTATATCGCGATCGGCATCTCCGGCGCGATCCAGCATCTGGCCGGCATGAAGGACAGCAAGGTGATCGTCGCGATCAACAAGGACGCCGAGGCGCCGATATTCCAGATCGCCGACTACGGCCTGGTCGGCGATTTGTTCGAAATCGTTCCGGCGCTGACCGCCGAGCTCTGATGAGCGCCTATCACGCGCCGCTCACCGAGATCCGCTTCGTCCTTCGCGAGCTCGCCGGGCTCGATCAGGTCGGCAAACTGCCCGGGTTCGAGGACGCGACACACGACACCGTCGACGCGATCCTCGAGGAAGCGGCCAGGTTCGCGACCGAGGTGCTCGATCCTTTGAACGCCGCCGGCGATCGCGAAGGCGCGCAGTGGCAGGAAGGCGGAATCGTCAGGACGCCAGCGGGATTCAAGGAGGCCTACCGGCACTTTGCTGAAAACGGCTGGAACGGCCTGACCAAGAACCCCGAGCACGGCGGCCAGGGCTTGCCGCAACTGGTCGCCACGGCGGTCGAGGAAATGTGGCACGGCGCCAATATGGCGTTCGCGTTGTGCCCGCTGCTGACCCAGGGCGCGATCGAGGCGCTGGAGCTTTGCGGCTCGGACGCGCTGAAGGCGATGTTCCTCGACAAGATGGTCGCGGGCGTCTGGACGGGGACGATGAACCTGACCGAGTCGCAGGCAGGCTCCGATCTTGCCGCCGTGCGCACGCGCGCGCTGCCACAGCCCGACGGCAGCTTCCGCGTCTACGGCCAGAAGATCTTCATCACCTACGGCGAGCAGGACTACACCGACAATATCGTGCATCTGGTGCTGGCGCGGACACCGACGGCGCCCGAGGGTGTCAAGGGCATATCGCTTTTTGTCGTGCCGAAATTCCTGGTCAACGCCGACGGCAGCCTTGGCGAGCGCAACGACGTACATTGCGTCTCGATCGAGCACAAGCTGGGCATCCACGCGAGCCCGACGGCGGTGCTCGCTTACGGCGACCATGGCGGCGCCGTCGGCTATCTGGTCGGCGAGGAGAATCGCGGCCTCGAATACATGTTCATCATGATGAATCTCGCGCGCTTTTCGGTCGGCATCGAAGGGATCGGCATCGCCGAGCGCGCCTATCAGCGCGCGCGCGCCTATGCGCGCGATCGCGTGCAGGGCAGGGCGCCGGGCCTCGACCGGGCGACGCCGACGGCGACGATTCTGCAGCATCCGGACGTTCGCCGCATGTTGCTGACGATGAAGGCGCAAACGGAGGCGATGCGCGCCGTCGCCTACGTCACCGGCGCTGCAATCGATAACGCGCGCCGGCATCCGGACGCCGAAGCCCGCAAGCAGCACCAGGCATTCGTCGATCTGATGATACCGATCGTCAAGGGATGGAGCACCGAGCTTGCGCAGGAAGTCACCTACCTGGGCGTCCAGGTACACGGCGGCATGGGCTTCATCGAGGAAACCGGCGCAGCGCAGGATTATCGCGACGCGCGAATCACGACCATTTACGAAGGCACGACGGCGATCCAGGCCAACGATCTGGTCGGGCGCAAGACGGCGCGCGACGGCGGCGCGGTGGCGCGCGCGGTTTGCGCCGACATCGCCAAGGTCGCGTCCGAGCTCTCCGCGTCGGACGACGCTGACTTGAAACGCATCGGCGCCGAGCTGACGGCGGCCAATACGGCGCTTCGGCTGGCGGTCGATTGGGTCGTTCCCGCTTTCTCCGGCGCGACGCGCGCAGCGCATGCCGCATCGGTTCCCTATTTGCGCCTCTGGGGCCTGGTCGCCGGTGGATGGCAACTGGCGCGCGGCGCGCGCGCGGCTTCGGCGCGGCTCGCCGAAGGCGGCGGCGATGCCGATTTTTATCGCGGCAAGATCGCCACGGCGCGCTTTTACGCCGATTGCCTGCTGCCGCAGGCCGCTGCATGGTCGCAGGCGATCACGCAGGGCAGCGAAGCGGTACTCGCGCTGGCCGATGCGCAGTTCTAGGCTGGGCGCGAATCGCCGCGACCGCTGTCGCGAAAATTTACAAGTCCCAGGACGGCTGCGACTTCGGTGCCTGTAAGCACTTGAATAATAAGCCGTCGCACGACTTATGCTTGTCTTGCGCCGACGACCCGGCAATTCACGGCCTAGATCGAGCCGCGGTCCCTAGACGGGGAGAAAAGATGAAAACACCCATCGTTACCGCTGCCGCTGCAGCGGCGTTGGCCATCATGTCACAGTCGTCGCAGGCCTCCATTGCGACGATCGATGGTGGCTACGAAGCGTGCTCGTATGACACGCCTTGTCTGATTTTTCATAATACGAGCGGCTTTGCCTTCACCAACGCGCAGATGGAGCTGATCGGCTACCAGGGCCTGAACAACGGTGTCGATGAGATCGTCCCGTTGCCCGATCTGCCTATCGGGGATACGAACGTCGACTGGAACCAGAACTTCATCCAACCCGGCGTGCTATTCGCCCAGGACTACGACGACGAATATGGTGGAACGGGCGGTGTTTGCCCGCCGAACGCGATCAATCCGTTTTACTGCGCGCTAGTCGGAAACTTCAGCGTCACCTTCACGGCAATGTGGAACGGGCAGACGATCTTTTCGCAGTTCAGCCCCCACGTCAATTTCACCGGCGGGTTCGTGGCGTGGGAAGGCCTGAACCGCCTTGGCCAGTCAGAAGACCCCTGCTGCGACGTGCATAACGGTACCGTCGGCGGGACCCTCGCCGTGATCGACGTGGGCACGCCGAATCCCAACTTCAATCCCAACCCTACGCCGGAGCCTGCGACGCTATCGCTGCTGGGTTTGGCCTTCGCCGCGCTCGGCCTGCGGCGACGCAAGACCGGATAACGTCGCCGCACGACGAAGCTGCGCGATGAACGACGGCGGCTGTCCTTGCGGACAGCCGCCGTTTCTTTTGGGTGGCGGATCAGCCCCTCAGAGGCGGCGAAGAGGTTTCGCGCTCCGCCGTCGACAATAGCCGACGAAACTCGCCGAGCCACTCCTCATACCGCCGCCACCGTGCTATCGATGTGCGATAGACCGGCTGGCGCGCCTGCCACAAGCTCGGTGTCATGATTACCCGCGCATTTCGCTCGGGCCGCAGACATGCGTCGTCCCAGTCCAGTCCGCAAAAAGCGATGATCTGCCGCGTACTCTGCTCCTTGCGCTCCACCACGGCCTCGTAGTCGATTTCCAGCAGGCGATCCGGCGGCAGCACCCGACGCCAGTGCGCCATCAATCGCAGGTATTGCTCGTAATAGAAAACAAGATTGCCGCGGTCGTGCGCGAAGTCCGGAGAGCGCGAGTACGGCGTGAAGTACATCGACAGGCAGGTGTCGACCGGATGTCGCCGGCAGTGGATTACGCGCGCCTGTGGAAGTAGCAGGTGCGCAAGTCCCAGCAGCAGGAAATTGGTCGGCATCTTGTCCGTTACGCGGCGAGCCGACGGCGCGATCGACTGCAGCATTCGGCAGTAGCCGGCGGCCAGATCGCGTGCCTCGTCAGGCCCGAGCAAGCCGGCGACCGCATCGCCGATGCGCACCCCGCGGTCAACCCAGAACCGCAGCTCGCCGCCACCGCCGATTTCAGGATGACTGGAGACGATCTGCTCGATCAACGTCGTGCCCGAGCGAATCATCCCGACGATGAGAACCGGCAGCTCGCTTTGCGCGCCGAGCCCGGCGTGCCGCGCAAAGAAATCCTGCGTGAACGTGGTGATCAGCCGGTCGATATTGGCCGAGTGTTTTCCGCGATCGATCGAGCGCCCCGCTCGACGCAGCCTTTCCGCCGCGATCCGGTTCGCCTCGTCGAAATGCCGCATCGCACTGGGATAGTCGCAACCGTCGTCGGCGGCCTTGCCCAGAGCGTAGTGCAGATTGGCGCGATCACGCTCGCCAAGGCTCTCATCGCCGAACAGCGCCCGCATGCGCTCCAGCATCGGCGCTTCCGCTTCAGTCACTCTTTTCGAAAAAGCGATGCCGAGATATGCCTCGGTGCGGGCCGGCTGGAGCGCGACGACCCGCGCGAAGCTTGCGATGGCGTCGTCGAATCGCCCAAGCTGCTGCAGCATCTCGGCGAGCCGCTGGTGAGCATCGTCGGAGTCCGGAGCGACAGCAACCGCCGCACGTGCGACGCGCTCGGCTGCCTCGAGCTGCCCGACTTCGGCCAACGTCCGCGCCAGCTTAAGGCGACCCTGTGCCGAGTCGGGTAGCAACGCTAACGCGCGAGCAAAGCATTGTTCCGCGTCGTCGCGCCTGCCTGCGACGAGGAGAAGATGCCCCAGTCTTGCATGCGCCTCGGCAAAGTCAGGAGCAAGGGCGATTGCTTCGGAGAGCGACGCTATTGCGTCGTTCTCCAGGCCCTGCAGTTGCCGTACGTGGCCGAGATTGTAGTGGAGGACCGCCAGCTTCGGCTGGAGTGCGATTGCGCGCTCGAAAGACGCCGCGGCCTCCGCCAAGTTTCGCGCCCCGAGGTAGCTGACGCCGAGATCATTGTGGGTCCCGGCATCGCCCGGCGCGAGCCGGACCGCTTCCAGCCCGACGGCTATCGCTTCCGAAAAATGGAGGTCGCCACGGAGCAACGCGCCAAGCTCGTTGCGTGCATCGACTGATCGGCGGTCGAGCAAAACGACGTCCCTAAGGAGTTTGATGGCCATTGCCGGCCGTCCGGTTCGGGAGGCAATTATCGCCAGCATCTGCATTGCCGGCGGATAGCGGGGTTCCAGGGCAAGGACGTCGACGCAAAGCGCCTCCGCATCGCGCAGCCGCTGCGCCTGGTACGCGAGTGCCGCTTGCAGCAGCAGTGCATCGCGCGATTCGGGTGGCGTCGTCGCTGCTGGAGGCCGGGAAGCAAAGGGCTCTGCCGGGCGCGTCGCTTTAGGTCGGTTGCGGCTCTTGCGTGACATTGCGGCTATAAGCCAAACGTGGGGCCCGGCGAAATGGTAGCTTGGATCGGGTAGTCGCAGCATCGGTCTCGGGTCCTGACCGCTAGTGGAACGCCGGACAGGCGACGCGGTCTACCTCCACTAAACCGACCCGGAGACACGGCTTGAGATCCACAACTTCATTCATTTCGCCTCGTGGGGGTGCGGCGGCGGCCGTTCTGCTGCTCTCGTTGTGTATCGGTGGCAGCGGGCACGCGGACTCGCTGGCCGTCGTCGATCCGTTGCCGCCAGGGCCGTATGCGGTCGGTTGCAGCAACGTCGCCCAGGACTTCAGCCGCGTGCAGCCGGGCGAAAGCGCGCAGAACTACTGGGAAGGCTACCCGGACGGCAGCCGCGAGCGCTATGTCACGCAGTTGCTGGCCGACCCCGCCGATGCGCTGGTGGTCGATGTCACGGTGCCCGACGATCGGGACCTCTACACCAATCGCGCAGCGCAGCATGTTCCCTATGCGCTGCTGGTCTGTTATCCGACCAGCGCCGACAACCCATATCCCGACTACGCGCTGCCCTCGGGGCAATCGGTGCCGCACATGCAGCAGGGTGCGCAGCCGCCGATATTCGCCGACGCCAATGCGCGGTGGCCGGTGCTGCTCTTTTCGCACGGGCTCGTCGGTAGTCCGATTTCGAGCGACTACATCGCGGCGCTGACGGTTCTGGCGAGTTACGGCTACGTTGTCGTCGCGCCATTTCACGGCGATCCGCGCTTCACCGACGTCAAGATCGAGGATCTCTCCGATTTGCTCTATGCGCTGCTGCACTTCGGGTCCTTTGTCGAAATGCAGGCGCTGCGGCCTCTGTCGCTGTCGCGCTCGCTCGACTATCTGTTCGCCCACCCGCAGTATCGCGATCACCTCGACGTCAACCGAGTCGGCGGCTTTGGCGCGAGCCAGGGGGGCGAGTCGCTGCTGCTGATGACCGGCGCCAAGCTGACGATCACCGTCGGCATGTCGTCCAAACAGGTGCTCGCCGATCCTCGCCTGAAGGCGATCGTCGGCTACGTGCCCTATCTCGGGCAGCCGTTCTTCCCCGCGTTTGGCCGCGATCAGAGCGGGCTCGACGGCATCAGCACGCCGTTCCTCGCCATTTCCGGCGGCGCTGATACGACGGCTCCGCTGGAGACGACGCTCGAAGGCGTCGATCGGCTCACCGGGTCACGCGATGTGGTCGTGCTGGCCGGCGTCGATCACGGGTTCGATTATGCGAGCACCAACGACATCTTCACCTGGTCGATGACCTTCCTCGCCGCGCACGTCAACGACGATCGCGCGGCGCGGGTGCGGATTGCCCGCATGACGACGGTGCGTGGCGGTGGCAACGACTTCCTGGTCCGCGACTACACTGCGCCGGCGCCGCTTCTGCCGGGCGAGCTCGACACGATCGAATACTTCGGCGCCGGGCTCGGCGACTATTTCCTGACGGCGGCGCCGGAGGAGGCCGCGGTGCTCGACGCCGGTCTGCTCCCGGGCTGGGCTCGCACCGGGTTCGCTTTCAAGTCGTGGTCGATCGATGCCGGTCACGGCGTTCCGGCATGCCGCTTCTTCGGCAAGCCGGGACCGGGGCCGTACGCGCATTTCTACACGATCGACGCCAATGAATGCGCGTTCATCGCGGCGAGTCCGGCGTGGATATTCGAAGGCACGCCGTTTTCCGAAGATCCGCCGGCGGCCGGCGATTGCTCTGCCGATCGCATCCCGGTGATGCGCGTATACAACAATTTCATGAACGGGCAGATCGTGCACCGCTTCCTGACGAGCAAGAGCGAGATCATTTCAATGATCGCCGACGGCTGGCTTTACGAAGGGGTCGCGTTCTGCTCGCCGCCTTGAACGGGCCTTAGTCGGACTCGATCGCTTCCGCCCAAAGGATCTCGCAAGCGCCGCCGCCGGTATCGTCGCGCCGCAACGATGTGTTCCAGGCGAAGCCTCCCGGACCGCGCACGTCGACCAGAAATCCGTGCGCGGAAACGACCTGGCCGGGCCTCAGGCTGGACAGTCGCGCGGCAACGTCGGCGCTAGCGGGAATGACGTGAATCTGCGCCAGATGCGTGATCATCATCCGCGGCGATAGCGGAAAATCCGCGCGCTTCGGATTCCAGTAAAAAAAGCGGCCCATCTGGCTGAACTCGAGCTGGTCGAGGATCTCGCTGTCCGACAGCGGACCCCAGCCGACGCCCAGATCGAACGGGGCGAGCCCCGCTTCGGCGTCGATCCGGTAGCGCTCCTTGCGCAGCAGTCGTGCAGTGATGTCGAATCGGGCCCGCTTGACCATCGTGTAACCGTTGGCGGCGAATGTCTGCGGCGGATCGAGGTCGACCTGCACCGGCTCGTCGGGTGCGACGATGCCCGGCGGCCGATGCACCTGGCGCTCGCTCGTCCACCAATGCCAGCCGCCCAGCGCTGCAAGCACCAGCAGGACGGCGAGTACGCGCGTCAAGGATGGTGTCCGCGGTCTTCGTCAGCCGGTCGCGCCGGCACGCTGCAGCAGTCGGGCCAGCACGTCGAAAATGCCGGGCGCCGCGGCGAGCACCGGTCCGCCCGATGGCAGTCCGCCTGCGCCCGGATAGGGCAGCGAGCGGCCGCCGGCCTCGTCGACCAGCAACAGACCGGCCAGCGCGTCCCAAGCATTCATATGCGGCTCGAGAAATGCGTCGTAGCGTCCGGCGGCGACGTGCGCCAGCATCAGCGCGCCCGCACCCATGTCCTTCACCGCGGCGCCGGCTTCGTGCAGAAGGCGCTTGACTCTCAGGTGCTCTTCCAGCGGGTGGCGCGGGACGTAGCCGACACAGACCAGCGCGTAATCCAGCCTGTCGCGTGGCGCGACGTGAATGCGCGTGGCATCGCTCCATGCGCCGCCGCCTTTGGCCGCCCAGAAGAGCTCGTCGAGCGAAGGATCGTAGACGACGCCGATGCGGCGCTCGCCGGCAACGGCGAAAGCGATCGACACACACCAGTAGCGCACACCGTGCACGAAATTGAGCGTGCCATCGATCGGGTCGACCAGCCACGCGTGGGTACCGAGCTCGCCACCGCCTTCCTCGCCGTAAACGGTGTCGCCGGGAAACGCCTCCGCCAGACGCCGGCGTATCAGCTCCTCGACCGCGAGATCGGCGGCGCTCACCCAGTCCTGCGCGCCCTTGGTCCGGGCCTCGAACGCGATTTCGTGCAGAAAGTAGCGCTTGGCCAGCCCTCCGGCTTCGCGCGCAAGACGGCGCGCAAAGTCGACCCGGGCGGCGAGCTCGGCGCCGATCATACGCCGGCGATCGGCACGACGCCGTGGTTGGCGAGCTTGAGCATCACCTCGGCGCCGGCAGAAAGCGGCCGATCGACCGCCATGTTGACGACGAACAGATCGCCCACCGCGGTGCCTATCGTGTACTCCATTACCCCGCCGATGTAGGCGGCCTTGCGCACCGTTCCGGCAAGGCCCGGTTCGCCGGGCAGCGCGAGCTCGATCGCCTCGGGCCGGACCGCGACATCGACTTCGCCGGAGAGGCCCCTGTGCGGAAGCCTGAGCTTCAGCGGCCCGATCGAGAGCTCGCCCAGCGCGGCGTCCACGCGCGCCAGGGTGCCGCGTACGCGATTGGCGTCGCCCATGAAGCCGGCGACAAAGACGTCGCGCGGCTGCTCGTAGAGCTCGCGCGGCGCGCCTTCCTGGGCGATGGCGGCTTTGTTCATCACGATGATGCGATCCGATACGGCCATCGCCTCCGACTGGTCGTGGGTAACGTAGACGACCGTGAGCGACAGCCGCTGCTGCAGGTCGCGGATTTCCTCGCGCATCTGCCGCCGCAGCCGGGCGTCGAGATTCGACAGCGGCTCGTCGAACAGCAGCACAGCCGGCTCGAGCACCAGCGCGCGGGCCACGGCGACGCGCTGCTGCTGCCCGCCCGAGAGCTCGGATGGCAGTCGCGCATCGAAACCGGTGAGGCCGACCGTTGCCATCGCGGCCTTGGCCCGGCTTTGCACTTCGTCCTTCGGCCGTCCGGCCACGGCTACCCCGTAGCCGACGTTCTCGATGACGCTCATATGCGGAAACAGCGCGTAGCTCTGGAATACCATCGACACGTCGCGCTCGGCCGCGGGAACGCGCGTGACATCCTCACCGCCGATCAGGATGCTGCCTGACGTCGGTAATTCGAGTCCGGCGATCATGCGCAACGTCGTGGTCTTGCCGCAGCCCGAAGGGCCGAGCAGCGTAACCAGCGTACTGGCCGCGATCGTGAACGAGATGTCCCGCACGGCGGCGACTTCGCCGTACAACTTGCTGACCTGCCGAAATTCGATCGCTGCGGCTTTCATTTTTCACTCACGCGGCTGTCGCGCCCAATTGTGCCACGCCGGCGTCCGCCCCGGCCGTGCGCCGGCCGAGCGTGCGTTCGCCGACAAGCCGCTGGATGATCCAGATCACCGCGAGCATCAGCACGATCAGCACCGAGCAGTAGGCGATAGCAACGCCGTAATCGCCGTTGGTGACCCGGTTGATGATGTAGGTCGTCGCCCATTCGTATTCCGCCGACACCAGGAAGATGATCGCCGACAAGGTCGTCATCGAGCGCACGAAGCTGTACACGAGCGCCGCGATGATCGCCGGCTTGAGCAGCGGCAGCAGCACGCGCTTGAGCGTCGTCGCGCCGCGCGCGCCCAGCGTTGTCGACGCCTCGTCGAGGCTTCGGTCGATCTGCGCCATCGAGGCAATGCCGGCGCGCACGCCTACCGGCATGTTGCGAAAGACGTTGCAGACGATCAGCACCAGCGCGGTGCCGGTGATTTCGATCGGCGGGACATTGAAGGCGAGGATGTACGAGACGCCGATCACCGTGCCAGGAATCGCGAACGATAGCATCGTGCCGAACTCGAAAGCCGCCCGGCCGGCGAATCGATGCCGGGTCAGTATGTACGCGGTCAGGATCCCGAGGACCGCCGTGATCGGCGCGGCGATCGCCGAGAGCTCGACGGTGGTCCAGAACGAGCTCCAGGCGGTGCCGGACCAGAGGATGCCGTGGTTGACCCACTCGATCGAGAACGCCTTCGCGTAGTGCTTCAGGGTCGGCGTGTAATTGCGGCCCCATTGCTCGACAAAGCCGCCAAGCATCGCCATCGCGTAGATCGCAATGGTCAGCGCTGCCCACGGCAGCGCCACCGCATAGCAGGCGCGGCGCACGCCGGTCGGCAGCGGTGTCGGCAGGCCCGCATCGCCCTTGCCGGCCAGCGCGGTATAGACCTTGCGCCCAAGCACGCGACGCTGCGCGAAAAAGGCGACCAGCGCGAACAGCAGCAGCAGTATGCCCAGGGTCGCGGCGCGCCCCTGATCGAGCTGCGCGCCGACCACCGAAAAGAAGACCTCGGTCGCCAGCACGCCGAAGTTGCCGCCGAGGACGATCGGGTTGCCGAAATCCGCGATCGATTCTATGAAGCTGATCAGGAAGGCGTTCGCCAGTCCCGGCCGCATCAGCGGCAGCGATACGTCGACGAAAGTTCGCCAGCGGCTGGCGCGCAAGGTCTGCGCCGCCTCCTCGATGCTCGGCGATACGCCTTCGACCACGCCGATCAGCACCAGGAAAGCGATCGGCGTGAACGAAAAGATCTGCGCGAGCACCAGCCCCGGAAGCCCGTAGATCCAGCGCGATGGCTCGATGCCGAACCCCCACTCGAGCCATTGATTGATCAGCCCCGCGCGGCCGAACATCAGGATCAATCCGAGCCCGATCACGAATGGCGGCGTGATAATGGGCAGCACCGACAGCGCACGCAGCATTCGCTTGTAGCGGAAGCTCGTGCGCGTGACGATCAGCGCGAAGGCAAGTCCGAGCGCCGTACAGCCGACCGCGCACAGCAGCGCAAGTAGCAGCGTGTTCCAAGCCACGCCGCAGCGCCCGCCGCCCGACAGGCATGCCAGGGTCCAGATCTTGGCGGTGAACAGGCGGTTGAAGAACGCCGTCGCCGAAAGCGCGCCGCTGCCATCCTCGAATGCGCTCGCCAGGATCGTGAGGACCGGGAAAAAAGTGAAGATCGCCACCGAAAGCGCGATCGCGACGACGCTGCTTGCGATGAACGCATCGCCGTTGAAGTAGCCGCTCTCAGCGAGCCCGAGCGCGAACAGCATCGCGAACGACGTCGCGGCGAGCGTCGCGCCCCAGCCCATGCCGTACTGGCCGGTGGCAAGCGACCCGAATATCCGGGCGAGCGAATCGAAACCCCAGCCTTGCGGGCCGATGGCGAAGCCCTGGGCGGCGAGAATGACGAAGCCGGCAGCGCCGACGACCAGCAGGGCGCGCGCGCGAAGCCTGCGCGCGATGCCGGGTGCGAGCAGCGGGGCCGCAAGCAGCAACATCGCCCCGATCGCGAGCAGCCAGATCCGCCCGTGGCGCAATACCTGCACCAGCGCCGGCGCGTTTTCCCTGGCCGAATAATTGCGGAGCCACGCGCCGGAAAGGATCGAATCCTGCAGCGCATACCAGGGAATCGCCAGGAAGCCCACCGCTCCGACGGTGAGCCAGAGCGCAATCGCCTTGCGCTGCGGACTCATGCTCCGAAGAGCGGCGTCATTTCGCGGCCGAGTTGATCTCTCGTTCCCAGCGCTCGAGCAGGCGCTTGCGCTCCGCCGCCGAACCGTACTTGGCGGTGTCGTAGTTGATCAGCTTGATGTCGGTAAGACTCGGCACCTGCGGAGGCAGTGGGACGGCGCGGTTGGTGGGTATCGCGTACTCCTTGATGTCGAGCCCGATCTGCTGCCCTTCCGGCGTCAGCGCCCAGTCGAAGAATTTCTTGGCGTTTTCCAGGTTGCGCGCGCCCTTGATGATCGCCATCGAGCCGACCTCGTAGCCGACCCCTTCGCATGGCAGTATCGGCTTGACCGGAAAGCCGCGCATGATTTCGTTGATCACGCCGTGCAGCACCGTGCTGCCGATGCCGCTTTCGCCGCGGATCACCGCGGCCATCGGGCCGATGCCCGAACGAGCGTATTGATTGACGTTGGCATTGAGCGCCTTCATGTAGCGAAACGCTTCGTCTTCGCCGAAGATCTGGACCAGCGTCGCCAGCATCATGTAAGACGTGCCCGAGGAATTCGGGTTCGACAGCATGACTTCACCCTTGTAGACGGGGTCGGTCAGGTCCTTCCAGCATTTTGGCACTGGCAGTTTCTTCCGGGCGAAGACCTCGGTGTTATAGCCAAGCGCCAGGATGCCGCCGTAAACGCCGGCAACGCGGTATTGCGACAACTCCGCTTCGCGGCGCGCCCAGTCGTGCAGTTGTCCGAGGTTCGGCGACCGGTAAGTCTCGAGCAGTCCTTCCTCGGCTGCCTGCAGAAACGCGTCGCCCGGCCCGGCCCACCAGATGTCGCCTTTCGGATTGGCACGCTCCGCCTTGATCTGCGCGAACAACTCGCCGGTCGCCTTTTGCGTGACCGCGACCTTGACGCCTGTGAGCTTTTCGAATCCGGTCGCCATGCCCTGGCACCAGGCGGTATTCGGCGAGCTGCAGTACATCGCCAGTGTGCCCTGGGCCACTGCGGAGGCGGGTAGCATCGCCGCGGCGATGCTGCAGGCGGCCAGCGCCAGCGATCGGCGCAGCAGGCGTGTTCCGGAAGCGACGATCCTCATTTTGGCGTGCTGCCGACTTCGCGCTCCCAGCGCTCGAGCAGGCGCTTGCGCTCGGCGGAGGCCCCGTACTTGGCGAAGTTGTAGTCGATCAGCTTGATCTCGGCCGGCTTGGGCGAAAGCGGCGAGACAGGCGAGCCTACGTTCGACGGCAGCTGGTACGACTTGGCTTGCGCGGCAAGAGCCTGGGCGGCAGGCGTCAGCGCCCAGTCGTAGAACTTGCGCGCGTTTTCCAGATTGCGCGCCCCCTTGATGATCGACATCGAGCCGATCTCGTAGCCGGTGCCTTCGCAAGGCGCGACGCTTTTCACCGGGAATCCACCCTGCGCTTCGGTGACGACGTCGTGAATGAATGCCACCGCAACCATGTTTTCGCCGCGCGCCGTCGCCTTGATCGGTCCGACGCCCTGGCGTGAGTACGAGCTGATGTTCTTGTGCATGTCCTTCAGCAGCTTGAACGCATCTTCTTCACCAAACACCTGAACCAGCGTAGCGATGGCCGTGTACGCGGTTCCCGACGCATTCGGATTGGCCATCTGCACATCGCCCGCGTAAATAGGCTTGGCGAGGTCCTTCCAGCAGGCCGGCGGCGGCAGCTTCTTTTTCGCCACCAGCTCGGTGTTGTAGCCGATGCCGAGAACGCCGAGGTAAAGACCGACTGCCTTGTAGCCCGACTGCTCGGCTTGCTTCTTGGCCCAGGGCTGCAGCTGGTCGAGCAGCGGCGACTTGTACGGCATTGTGAGATCCAGCTCGGCGGCCTGCAAATGAGGGTCGCCCGTGCCGCCGAACCAGATGTCGAGCTTCGGATTCGCCTTCTCGGCAGCCACCTGCGCGAACGACTCGCCCGATCCTTTCAGCGTCATCGATGGCTTGATGCCGGTCGCCTTTTCGAATTCGGTGGCGGCGAGACTGCACCATTCGGCGGCCATCGGGCAAAGAACGTTGAGCTGTGCCGCCGCGGGCATCGGTGCGAGCAGCAACGCCAGCGTGCCGACAAAGTACAATCTCCTCCGGATCTCCATCTTTGCTCCTGTCTGGGTCCACCCGAATAGTCCGGCAATCATCAGCGATCCGCCATGGCCTCGTCAATGATACGTCTCGGCATCGACCTGGGCGGTAGCAAGATCGAGATCGTCGCGCTGGCGGCCGACGGGAGCGAGCGTTTTCGCCGCCGCGTGCCCACGCCGCCGGACGGCTACCTGCCGGTGCTCGATGCGATTGCCGACCTGGTCGCCGCGGCCGATGCGGCGGTCGGTGCGCGCGGCAGCGTCGGCATCGGGACACCCGGGTCGATCTCGCGCGCAACCGGACTGCTGCGCGGCTCGAACTCGATATATCTGAATGACAAGCCGGTCGGCGTCGATCTCGAGCGTCGTCTGGGGCGCGCGGTCCACATCACCAACGACGCCAATTGTTTTGCCCTGTCGGAAGCCACCGATGGCGGCGGCGCCGGCGCCGAAACCGTATTCGGCGTCATCCTGGGCACCGGCGTTGGCGCGGGCATCGTCGTTCGCGGCCGCGTGTTGATCGGACCCAACGCGATCGCAGGCGAATGGGGCCACAACCCGATGCCCTGGCCTGAGGAAGGCGAGCGTCCCGGGCCACCGTGCTTTTGCGGCCAGTCGGGCTGCATCGAAATGTTCCTGTCCGGGCCCGGCCTCGAGCGCGAGCATAGTCGGAGCACCGGAAAAGCCCTCGGCGCGCGAGAGATCGCCGCCGCCGCGGCGGCGGGCGATGCCGCGTGCGAGGCGAGTCTCATCCACTACGAACGCCGCCTTGCGCGCGCGCTGGCGCACGTGATCAACATACTCGATCCGGACGTCATCGTGCTCGGTGGCGGCTTGTCCAACATCCATCGTCTGTACGATAACGTGCCGCGTCTGTGGGGTGAGTGGGTCTTTTCCGATCGCGTCGATACGCGACTGGTGACGCACCGGCATGGCGATTCCAGCGGTGTTCGCGGCGCCGCATGGTTATGGGACGAGAGCGGTGGCGAAGGCGGAGGCTGACGCTACCGGGGTTCGCCGCGAAACGCGGGCCGCGATGAATGCTCGAGCGAAGTGGGCGCCGTAGCGCTGTCGTATAATCGCGCACGATTCATCGCGCGTCGTCGACGCCTCTGCGAGGTCATTCCCGATGAAAAAAGTCTACCCCGATGCCACCGCCGCACTGGCCGGGCTTTTGCACGACAACATGACGATCGCCGCCGGCGGCTTCGGCCTGTGCGGCATTCCGGAGAACCTGATCGAGGCTCTGGTCGCGAGCGGTGCCCAGCGGCTGACGATCGTGGGCAACAACGCCGGCGTCGACGACTTCGGGATGGGACTCTTGCTCAAGTCGTATCAGGTGAAGAAGGTGATCGCCTCATACGTCGGGGAAAACAAGGAGTTCGAGCGCCAGGTGCTTGCAGGCGAGCTTGAGCTGCAACTCACGCCGCAGGGCACGCTTGCTGAAAAGCTGCGCGCCGGCGGCGCGGGAGTCCCCGCTTTCTATACGCGCACGGCGTTCGGGACCAAGCTTGCCGAAGGCAAGCCGACGATGGCGTTCGATGGCAAGGACTACGTCCTCGAAGAGGCGATCCATGCCGATCTGGCTATCGTCAAAGCCTGGAAGGGCGACCCGTCCGGCAACCTCGTCTATCGGAAGACGTCGCGCAACTTCAATCCGATGATCGCGACTTGCGGCAAGATCACCGTCGCCGAAGTCGAAGAACTGGTCGAGACCGGAGAGCTCGACCCCGACCAGGTCCATACGCCGGGGATCTACGTCGACCGCATCATCCAGGGCGACCATTACGAAAAGCGGATCGAATTCCGCACGGTGGCCGGCGGCGCAGCTTCGAAAAAAGATTCGCCGATCCGCGAACTGATGGCCAGGCGCGCCGCGCGCGAATTGCGCGACGGCTATTACGTCAATCTCGGCATCGGCATTCCGACGCTGGTGGCGAATTTCATTCCGTCAAACATCAGCGTGACGCTGCAGTCGGAAAACGGCCTGCTGGGTATCGGGCCTTACCCCGCCGACGACAGGGTCGACCCCGATCTGATCAACGCCGGCAAGCAGACGATCACCACGTTGCCGGGATCGAGCTTTTTTTCCAGTGCCGATTCGTTCGCGATGATCCGCGGTGGTCATATCGATCTGTCGATACTCGGCGCGCTGGAGGTCGCCGGCAACGGCGATCTCGCCAACTGGATGGTTCCGGGCAAGATGGTCAAGGGTCCGGGCGGTGCGATGGACCTCGTGTCTGGTGTGAGAAGGGTGATCGTTCTGATGGAGCACACGGCGAAAGACGGCTCGCCGAAGGTACTCAAGGCCTGCACACTACCGATCACGGGCAAAGGCGTGGTCAACATGATCATCACCGACTTGTGCGTGTTCGATGTCGTCGCCGAGCGCGGCCTGGTGTTGACGGAGCTGCACCCGGGAGTCACCGTCGACGAAGTCCGCGCCAAGACTGCAGTCGATTTCAAAGTGGCGCTGCACTAACGCCGCTACATACCCGAATAGTTTGGCCCGCCGCCGCCTTCGGGCGTCACCCAGTGGATGTTCTGCAATGGGTCTTTGATGTCGCAGGTCTTGCAGTGCACGCAATTCGGCGCATTGATCTGCAGGCGCATGCCGGGCTCCCCGGCAACAGCGACGAACTCGTAGACACCGGCCGGGCAATAGCGCTGCTCGGGGCCGTCGTAGCGCGCCAGGTTCACCGCGACCGGAATCGCAGGGTCGCGCAGCTTTAGATGCGATGGCTGGTCTTCGTCGTGATTCGTGTTCGAGATGAAAACCGACGAAAGCTTGTCGAACGTCAGCACGCCGTCGTATTTCGGATAGTCGATCTTGGGCATTTCGGATGCCGGCGCAAGTGTCTCGTGGTCGGGCTTGTCGTGGCGCAGCGTCCACGGCACGGCCGCGCCGAGGCCGAGATCGTTCAGCCACATGTGCAACCCGCCATGCGCGGTGCCCAGCCACATTCCCCATTTGAGGCCGGGTTTGACGTTGCGCACCTTGTACAAGTCCCGGTAGACCCACGACTGGCGCATCGCCGCAGGGTATGCAGTAAGCTCGTCATGCGAGCGCTCCTCGGCCAATGCCGCGAACGCGGTCTCGGCGCCCAGCATCCCGGTCTTCATTGCGTTGTGTACCCCCTTGATGCGCGGCAGATTGACAAAGCCCGCGGCGCATCCGATCAGCGCGCCGCCGGGGAATGCCAGCTTGGGGATCGATTGCAGGCCGCCTTCGTTGATCGCGCGCGCGCCATACGAGAGGCGCTTGCCACCCTCGAAGGTACCGCGGATCGACGGGTGCGTCTTGAAACGCTGGAATTCGTCGTAAGGCGACAGGTGAGGGTTGCGGTAACTCAGATGCACGACAAAACCGACCGCGACCTGCTGGTTCTCCAGATGGTAGATGAACGAACCGCCGCCCGTTGCCGTGTCGAGCGGCCAGCCCTGCGTATGCATCACCAGCCCCGGTCGGTGCTGCTCCGCGGTCACCTGCCAAAGCTCCTTGATACCGATGCCGTACTTTTGTGGGTCGACGCCATCGCGCAGCTTGAACCGCGCCATCAATTCCTGCGACAGCGAGCCGCGACACCCTTCCGCAAAAAGCGTGTAGCGCGCATGCAATTCCATCCCCGGCTGATACTCGGGCTTGTGCGTACCGTCCTTTGCGATGCCCATGTCGCCGGTCGCCACGCCCCGCACGGCACCGGTGTCGGTGTACAGGACTTCGGCGGCCGGAAATCCCGGATAGATTTCGACACCCAGCGCTTCGGCGTGCTGCGCAAGCCACTTGCAGACGTTGCCCAGGGAGACGATGTAATTGCCGCGATTGTGCATCAACGGAGGCTGCATCCAGCCCGGAATCGGATACGCACGCGAAGCGGTCAGAACCTCGAAGCGATCCTCGCTGACCGGAGTGTGCAGCGGAGCGCCAAGCGCCTTCCAGTCGGGCAGGAGCTCGTTCAGCGCAATCGGATCGATGACAGCCCCGGAAAGAATATGCGCTCCGACCTCCGAGCCTTTCTCCAGCACGCAGACGCTGACCTCCCGCCCTTGCGTGCGCGCCAGTTGTTTCAGCCGAATCGCGGCCGACAGGCCCGCGGGGCCGGCGCCGACGATCACCACATCGAATTGCATCGCTTCGCGCTGCATGCCGCCCCCGGGACGACGTTACGCCGACGGTTGTCCGACGCTTGGTTGCAGCAGCCATTATAATTGTCATTTCGCCGCCGGCGCTCCAATGTCCGCAGAACGAAACCTCGTTCACACCACGTGGGTGCCGATACGCTGGGGCGACATGGATGCGCAGGGTCATGTGAACAACACCCTGTATTTCCGCTACATGGAGCAGGCACGCATCGAGTGGATGACATGGCTCGATGAGCGATGCGGCGGATTCCCGGGTCAGGGCTCGGTCATCGTCAACGCGAGCTGCACGTTCATCGCGCCGCTCATCTACCCGGGGACGGTCGAGGTGCGCATGTATCTCGACCGGCCGGGCCGGTCGAGCATCGGAACGCACTATGAGCTTTGGATCGGCGAGACCAAACACGCCGAAGGCAGCGCCAAGCTCGTATGGATCGACCAGCGGACGCAGCGCTCGGCGCCGCTGCCCGAGCGGGTGGCGGCACTGGTCGCACAGGGCGAAGCGGTGCCGGGACAATGAATGTCATCGCCATAGTCGCGGCTCTGGGCATCGAGCAATGGCGGACGTTCCGCTGGCGCGGCGCACTGCAGCAGGCGTTCATCCGGTACGCGCGCTGGCTCGAGCATCGCTTCAACGGCGGCTCGGCGCAGCAGGGTGCGATCGCGGCCGCGCTCGCGATTGCACCGCCGGTCCTCGTCGCCACGTGCGGATATTTGGCGCTCGACCAGATCAGTCCTCTGCTGGGGCTCGCGTGGAACGTGCTGATCCTTTATCTGCTCGTCGGTTTTCGCCATTTCAGCCACGCCTTCAGTGCGATCGTCGACGCTCTCAAAGCGGGCGACGCGATCGCTGCGCGACGACGCCTGGCGGCGTGGCGCGGCAGTGACGCCAGTGCAGTGAGCGCGGAGGAAATTCCGAAGCTCGCGATCGAGCAAGGCCTCAAGGATTCGTATTGCCACGTGTTCGGCACCTTGTTCTGGTTCCTGGTGCTGCCCGGACCGGCGGGTGCCGTGCTCTATCGTGCGACGGTTCTGCTGGCGTCGGAGTGGCAAGGCGACGAATTGACGCCGCTCGGCCATCAATTGAGCGTCTTCGGCGCGCCGGTGCGGCGGCTGCTGCATTGGCTCGACTGGATCCCGGTGCGGCTGACCGCAGCGACCTTCGCCGTCGTCGGCGACTTCGAGGACGCGATTTACTGCTGGCGCACCCAGTCCGGGCAATGGCCTCGCCTGAACGACGGCATCCTGCTGGCAAGCGGCGCGGGCGCGCTCGGCGTGGTCATCGGCGGCGCGATCACCGGCCCGACCGGCGAGCCCGAGTTCCGGCCCGAGATGGGCATCGGCGAACCTGCCGACAGCGACGTTCTCCCGAGCGCGGCCGGGCTGGTCTGGCGGGCGCTGCTGGTATGGCTCGCCGTCCTCCTGGTGCTTACGCTCGCCTATTGGGCACCGTAGGCGCGTCGCACTCGTCTCACCAGGCCTGCGCGCGCCGCCCGCTGTCCGCGAGCAGCTGCTGCAGCAACGCCAATCGCCACGGCTTGACCTCGCTGCGCGCGATGGCTTCCCGGATCGCGCAACCGGGCTCGCTATCGTGGCGGCAATTGCGAAAGCGGCAGGTTCCAAGCAGTGCACGCAACTCGACGAAGCCGCGCTCGATTGCGTCAGCCGAGAGGTGTCCGAGGCCAAACTCCTTCATCCCGGGCGAGTCGACGATCCAGCTCGATGCGTCGATCGGATAGAGCGTAGTTTCGGTTGTCGTATGGCGCCCGGTATGCAATGCCGCGGAGACTTCGCCGACGCGTGCCGCGGCGCCTGGAAGCATCCGGTTGATCAAGGTCGACTTGCCCATGCCCGATTGTCCGATCAGGACGCTGTGCTGGCCGGCGAGCAGCGGCGCGAGGGCGCCCGCGCCCTCGCTGGCGCAGATCTCGACGACCGGATAGCCGAGGGCGGCGAATTGCGCGAGGCGCGGCCGAATGGCCGCAAACTCGGGCAGGTCGCGCTTGTTGGCGATCAGGACGAAGCGGCAGGCCGAGCTTTCGGCGGCGACGATCCAGCGGTGCACCAGCTCGTCATCGAACGGCGGGTCGGGCGCGACCATCCCCAGCACCTGCGTGACATTGGCCGCGATCAGCTTTTCGCGCCTCGCGTCCGAGCGGTAGAAAAGCGTCGACCGCGGCAGGACGGCCTCGATCACGCCCTCGCCAAGGCCCGACGAGAACCAGCGCACGCGATCGCCGCAGGCGATCGCCAGCGTGCGTCCGCGCAGCACGCATGAGATCGTGCTGCCCTCATCCGAGCGGACCAGATAGTGTCGGCGGAAAGCGGCGGTGACGAGTCCCGCCGCGCCGATCACGCCTTGTGGCGCGGCGGCGTCGCTCGCGGTCGCCGGATCACGGGCTCCCGGCAAGCGAGTCGACCTTGGCGGCGCAGATGCAATCGTTGAGCGTCACGCCGCCGGCATCGTGCGTCGAGAAGACGACATCGACGCGATTGTAGTGGACCGACAGGTCGGGATGATGATCCTGCCGATGCGCGACAAAGGCGACAGCGTTGACGAACGCCATCGTCCGGTAGTAGTCGTCGAAGGCGAAGCTCTTGTTGAGCGCCTTGCCCGCGTGCTTCCAGCCGGGCAGGGCGGCAAGATTCTGCGCCAGCTCGGCGCGCGGCAGCAGCGGAGCGCGGGGCCGGCAGTCCTGCGCGGCCAGCGCAGCGAGCGCCACGCCCGCGGCCGCTCGCTTCGGTGTTGTGCCCGGTGCGCTCATCGGGACGATAGTACTGCTTGTTCAACTAACCGGCGACACCGTTTCTCGTCGGGCAAGCAGCCGATGTTCATGCGCCGCTCGCTTCGAGGCGCGCGATGCGAGCGGCGGCGGGCGGATGCGAATCGTAAAAGACCGAGTGCAAGGGATCGGGCGTCAGGGTGTTTGCGTTGTCCTCGTAGAGCTTGACCAGCGCGGCGACCAGCGCCGGGGCGGATGCGTACTCCGCCGCATAGGCGTCGGCCTCGAATTCATGCCGTCGCGAATATAGCGACGTCAGCGGCGCGGCGAGGAAAGTGAATACCG
>Ga0207676_10000432_pt1 | contig 35393 bp, 56 predicted proteins | sample KBSSwiS72_FD_184307 | JGI IMG/M metagenome (GOLD analysis project Ga0207676, IMG submission 184307) | Switchgrass rhizosphere microbial communities from Kellogg Biological Station, Michigan, USA - KBS Switchgrass S7-2 (SPAdes) (version 2) | ecosystem: Host-associated > Plants > Roots >...
AATGATCAGAATGGTTGTGACTGTCATACCGATGCTCCTTCTAGAGCTTCGAGGAACTTCTCGTGATACCCTGCTATCTCCTCATCACGGTCATTACCATTGATGATCTGCCGCGCGTCGATTGGATCATCGACTTCATCATTGAAATAATCACCAAGCTTTCGACCGGTGAACCACCCCTCCGCCATGCCACGAAACATGATCCGCGCAGCGATAAGACTGTCCAAAACAATCTCGGGGTGGTCAACAGGATCGCGATCATCGATCAGCGAAAGGGCAGCACCAGCACGGTCGTAATTTTCTTCCCATGTCAGCTGTACGAAGCCGCGACCGTAATAGGTGGTGCCGTAATCTTTACCGCTTCCCTTACCGTATTCCTCGATCGGCCACATCTTTCGGTCTGTTTCGACGTAGGCCGTAGCGAGCATGTAGGCAAGCCAACGGATATCATCCATTGGCGTGCCGGTTTGGTCACCCTCCCACAGTGCAAGGATAACGCTCTGGCCATCAACTTGTTGCTGCGTCATCGCCCCGCCGAAAAGGGACGATCTAACACTGTCAAAGTAGGCGATCCGATTCATTTTATCAGCCTCCTTCGTCTACGCAGCAACGTTTTAATCACCGCAAACAGAAATACACCTCCCACAACTATCATGCCGAGTAAAGTGAAGGACCACAGGTCCATTTCACTTTCGTTTCTTCCCGGCGTAATAGGGCAGCGAGCCACCCTGATCGTGCTCCGTCATCTTCTTAGCGGTCTTTTTAGAAATTCCCTTCTTCTTTCGGAGCTTGGGATCGTTCTCCGCCGCGTGGAACAGATTTCGCTGAGCTTGCGACTTAAAGGGCATTGACTTCTCCTCTCACCACCACGATGTCCATTTGGTATTCCCCGTCGGGCATGACGAACACGTCATCCTCAAGGAGGAGGTTTCCAACCTTAAAACCAAGTCGATGTCCAGCGTAACTATTCTCGTTGCTGGAATCAACATCGAAATACTCAAAAGTATCCGCCGGAGGTAAGATACCCCCAACAACCACCCTCAAACGCTGGTTGTACTCCAAAAACACAAAACAATTCGTGTTGCCGTTCGATATGTTGGTGTACTCCCCGACAGGGAGTAGTATTCGATGTGTTGAACTAGACATAATATTCTCCCAAAAGGGGGCGGCGCAGATGAGGGAATTCGAGACGCCGCCCCAAGTTTCTCGCGGGCAACTAGGTTATAACGGCGCCCTGCTTCACGCCGTTAAAGAGGATGTGCGCGAGCGGGTTGCGCATCTCGACGCCCCACTCGGCGAGAATGAGGCGGGTTTCGGCATCGCCGATCTTGGCGATCTGCAACTGCCGGAAGTTCCGGAAGTAGCCCACCGCAACATAATCCGGGTCGAGGATGTAAGAAATGTCGACCGGAATCCAGAGCGACGGCATCACCTTGATGCGGCCGAAATCGGTGGCGATAACGTCGACGGTCGCCACCACTTCGGTCTTTCCGACGAGCACCTGCGAAATACCGCGACCCTCGAAGGTCGAGATAGTGCGCTTGATGCCGGGAGGAACGATCATCTGGTCGGGCTGAGCACCGTTGGTGAATGCCTTCTGCATGGCATCACCGACCATCACTTCGGTCATCGCCACCTGCGAGGCTCCGGCGACAGCAGCAAAAGCGTCGGTGGACAGAACCGGCAGACCGGCAGTAACACCAATGACAGCCGCCGCAGGAGCGCCGAGCTTGTCCGTTGCCCTACCGAGCCAATGTGCGATGGCCTCGGTCTTACGGGCGGTTGCGGCGGTACCGTCGTCGCGGGCCTGACGGCTCGAGAGAATGACCTCGATGTCCGACTTGAGGACCTTCGAAGCCATCGCCATCTGGTGGCCCATTTCGGAGCCCTTACCAGCGGCGTCCGAAGCCTCCTGCGAGCCGGAAACGGTCGCATCGCGCTTCGAAATCTGGGTGACGTTGGTAAGACGCGCAGTCGGGGTCGAGTTGGAACGAACCAGCTCGAAACCTTCGATCTGTGCATTGTTCGGATCGACCACCGGCAGGTTTTCGGTCTGCCAGTCGAACGAACGATTCTTCACATTGCGCCGACGCGCCATCGAAAGGATGGGGGTGTCGAACGGATCGATGTTGTAGATGCTGTTCGACAGGTCTTCCCTGTTCGCCTTAGCATCGTACGTAGTGAATGCGCCTGTAACCTTCGGCATGGTGAATCTCCGGGTTGATAGTTGTCATTCCTGACTCCTAGGAACGCGGAGATTCCACCTAACCTTGCGCCGATCGGTTAGTGAAATTCGCCGAGCATAAGCCCGTTCCGTCTGTGCGGGTCCGGGCCTTCCTGAACTTGCTGCGACTAGCGCTTCTTTTCCCTGCTGATAATCTGGTCGAAAACGACGGCAGCGTCATCGATACTTCCAGATTTGCTTAGTTGCTTGGACGCCGTTGAGAACGTTCGGTTAACTACCTTCTTCCGGGTAGCCCCACCCCCGGTCGGAACCGGGCGGGTGCCATTGCCTTGCTGTACCGGCTTCGGACGGCTCGCCATTATACGATCGTACTTGCTTGCCTTCAACAATATGTTGAGCATCCGGCTGTCGTAGACCTGCGATATCTCTTCTTCCGAAAAGCCGTGAGTAAGGGCTGTCCGGCGCATCGCATTGAGGTCTTTGCCCTTCCGCTTCGGATCGGTCGCCCAATGCTTGGCGTTGGCACGATCAAACTTCTTGGACTCCTCCTCGGCATAGGCCGAAAGCTGGACAGCATCGCTCTTCTGGCGCTCTTCGGCAGCCGCTCCGAGCTTCTCCTGCATCGTTTTCCTGAACCCGCGCACGTGGTCGTAGTATTTCTGCATTTCCCGTGCTTTGACAGGATTATTCTTAAATTCTTCGTCCCAGTTCGGCTCGGGCGGAACCAGCGCCTGAAGATATCCCTCGATTTCCTTCGCCACGTTCACCGAGTACTCGTAGTTGTGAACGGCGTCAGCGGCAGTCCGTTGAATGATTTTCTTGGCCTCGTCGACCTCATTCATCCGTTGATGAAACGTCTGTGTTCGGTCATACCCTTCAAGCGCTTCTTTGAGGGGTACGGTTTGTTCTTCACCATCAACCATGACGGTAAATTCTTTAGTAAGTAGCTCATCATCTGGCCCTTCGGCCTCTTCCTCATCGGCCTCCTCGTCGACCTCTTCCCCAATGTCCTCATCGTCTTCCTCGTCGTCTTCCGTACGAACCGGCGGGGCTTCGTAATCATCGCCGGGGGCCTTGGGGGGCGACTCGTCATCCACTTCCAGTTCGCCGACGCGCTCGAACATGCGCTCGGGGGGACCCTCCGTTCGGTCTACCTTGGGAACAGCTTTGGTTGACGTCGACACCCGTGCGATGTCAGCGTCAAACGCCTTTGCGGCGTCATCCATTGGATCAGGCATTTCTTGGTTTCCCGCTGTATTTGACTCGCATTTTTTGGTCTGTTACCATCGACTCGATGTTAGCCCGGAAATCCTGAAGGACCTTCAGACTTGTGTGGGCTGTCGCGGCTGCCTCTCCGCCGACCGGCGAATTCTCGAGAATATTGATGTACATTTCTCGTAACGCCGTGAAAGCCTCCACGATGTATTTGTCGTTGAGCAGCAACAACGCAGCCGTTGCCCGCTCGTCAACCTCGAAATCACTCCGCTCTGGTTTCGGCGCTGGCATTGGCAGCCTCCTGTTGCGCCGTATCCGCGCCCTGTTGTGCTATGTCGGCCTGTCGCTGACCTAGTTCAATGTCGCTCTGGGTCTTGATGATACCCGCATCGGTGTTTGCAGCTTCGTTGTCGATCTTATCCAAGGCGTTGGCGACGTTTGCCATTTCGAGAAGAGTTCCGTCGACGTGCTGACCCCATTGACCTTCGACGGTAGCGGCGTCCAAGATGCTCTTAACAGTGAGCTGATCTCTGCGGAAATCATCATCGACACGGAGCTTGCGATCCTCGAACTCTCTCTTCGCGATCTCAGAAGCAGTCTTCGATCGAGTCTTTTCCATCTCAGCTTGTGCGAGCATGAGAGCGGGATCGGGCTCTTTTGGCGTTTGAGTAATCTGCGCCATAACCTCCGGCGTAATGACTTTGAAGTACCGATCGACATTCTTAATGTTCCCGATGGCCATCATGTCCGTGAGAGTGTTCCGAAACTCCATCGGCCCGCAGAGCGGATTGTCAACGCCATACTTCTCCATCGTCAGCATTTGGGTCTGTTTTATATCTTGGAGTACCAGTAATCGGGTCATATCGGAGCCGCGACCAAGGGTCGGGTTCACCGATATCTTCATCGACGGGTCGAACGTGCTTGGGTTGACGTCCGTCCATTTGCCCCGTAACTGAACTGTCCGTTCCTGGTTTGGGTTGTTTACGCATTCGCGCAACAATCCTTGAAATAAGTCCTTCATACCAGTTTCGGCGAGGACCCTCGCGCATAGTTCGATTCTCTCCTGTGCCCCTGTAACGATAGCGTCGACCCCTTGGAGTGCCGTCGACTGCAACGCCTTGGGATCGACGCCCTTCGAAGCGTCCGAGATACCAGTTCGCTGCTGTCGCAATACCTCCATTACCTCGAACATCTGGAAGACTGGCTGACCGATGAACAGGTGTTGTAGAGACTGGACCGTCGATGCTGGATCACCCTTCGTACGGATCGCCGCGCCAATCTCATCGTTCAGCACATCCTCGGCGCTCACGAGGGTTTCGTTAAATACCACTCGAGGCCAAATCGACTGCGCGAGGGAATCGAGAGACCCCCGCAGCATGTTCGTCTTGATGACCTGAATATCTTTGACCAGCTCGGCGGGGCTATCGCCGACTACGGTGTGGGGTTCCGGATCCGAGCAGAAGACGGCGTAGTTGGGGTGTTGGACAATTTCGTCGTGAATGATGACGTGATTGTCCCCGACCGTGTGTATTTCGCGGAGTTCAGGAATTCCGTCACCGTCCCGATCAATTCGAATAAAATAGCAACCATAACGAATATCGAGATCATCCTGAATATTAGTTTCATCCAATCCCGCATTCCGAAACTGACGGTCGGACGAAAATGACGACGTTGCGCCAAGATGCTCCTCCAGAACACCCATTTCATAGCCCGCCGAAATAAGCTCACCCACGTTGGTGATTCGGTCGTGGCCAACTAGATTCGACGTCTTTACGTTCTTTGCACGACGATCGATGCGGAATTCGTCGAGAGGTACTGATTCGATCTTCGTAATCGGCGTGGACTTGACGAAGCGAATCTGCACTTCTTCGAAAAGTTGGGGTGGCCCCGAAAGCGGTTGGCCCGCCATCGAATCACCTTGCGGCGATTGGGTAAGGTCGGGGAGGGCTTCCGGGGCCGACGCTCCGTAGGTTGGCACGTTCGGAGCGCCTTCACCCGTCGGGGCTTGCTTCTGAGAGGGTCGAGCGCTCAGCACTTCCACCGACGGATTTTCAGAAATTAACAATTGTAGTTGTTCAGCAGTAATATTTCGGTATGTCTGCTGCGTTACCTCTTCTTCCGTTTGGGTGTACCACTTGACGACGCCGATTTTACAGCGGAGAGAGTCCTTAAAGACGTCGTGAAGAATGAGGAATCCAGGATTGTCCTCCCAGAAAACGTATTGGAGGTAGTCTGTGCACTGCTTCGCTGCCTCTTCCTGTCCGGCGTAATTCGGTTGACACGAAATGACATGCTCTGCGCTCGTAAAGATTCGCATCAGCGAGGGGATGATAGCCATCACCGTGTCGCGGAAGTCCGTCGAAATAGCGGTGGAGGTTCCTTCACCCTCGGGGGCTGGCGTCTCGCCGTAGAAATATTCGAGGTTCTCCTCACGATCCGGCATCAGGATCGATTCTTCGTACATGATGGAATCGTCGATCAGGTCACGAACCAACGCGTTGTATGGATCATCGGCATTGGGGTCGCGATTCGGCCCGCCGACACGATTCGTGTGGCCGACGGAATTACCGAATATTCTTTCGACGGCCGCCATTACGTTCTCCCGAATTTCCTGGGGTACTTACGCCGCGCCAAGATACCTGGAATCGGTATTTCGCCGCCGAAAGAGGGGGTCAGTTCCGACGGATTTATTTTCTGGCTCCGCCCGTAGATGTACGCATCCTTGGAATTCGACTCTTGGAACCCCAAATCATCGAAACGGGGGTCCTCCTGAATAGTCCGGCGCTTTCGGCGAGGAGGCTTCATCTGCGCCCCAATCTCGGAACGTTGGACATTCGCTTTAGGTTTCGCCGAAGGGGCCCGTTCAGGGGTATTACATTGCTAGTGCTTCCGAGATACGACGCCACGTGGTTCAGGGCTACGCTGCCGTACCGGAATGAGTCGGACGGGTGGCTCGCCCAGTTGTGGACTGGCTTGCCCGTCTTCGACTTGTGATAATTCTTGAGCGCCGAAAGGCCAGCCTCTGTCTTCACCTTGTCGAACCACGTCATTCTTATTGTGGCTCTTGCGGCGGTGATTCCGTCTTCGGGCGTGTGACCGGGACATACGAACACGTTGTTAAGAAGTGCGAGGAGTATCTCGTAGCGGCTTTTGCCCGTTCCCAACTCTCTCGCCATGATGTCGTGGGGTGTTACGTGGACCGCGTAGTGGTACGACTTATTCTTGATTTCCGTCGCGTACCACTCGAGCCCTTTTCCGGTGTTCTGGAGGAAATCGATCGCATGAAGTTCTCTGCCGACACGCTGCACGAACCATATGGCGGTTTCATCGTCGATTCCGAGGTCCCACCAAGTCATAACTGGGGCCGCAGGGTCGTACGGAACGCCGGTTACCTGATTCAGGAGAGATATTTCGTTGATTACTTCGCCGTAATAGGACCCCTCGACAGGTGCATCGAAAGAACACATCATTTCGCGGGCGTACTCGTCCGCAGTCATGTCCTTTCGCATCTCCGAAACTTCGTCGGGGTCGAGTGCGTCGGTTTCGTTGACCGGTATGGAAAATATGTCCCACGCGTCTGGGTCTTTTTCGGCGCGCTTCTTCAGTTCATTGAAGTGGTCGTCACCGTTGGAGGTGCCGCTTATGACTGCCCAACCCTGGTAATCGGCTAGACACGGCCGCACGACACTTCCGAGCATGCTCGGATTGAGGAGTGGATACTCGTCGGCAACTATCCCATCGAAATAGAGACCCCTCATTCGTTCGTAAGCGGCCGCTCCGCCATACAAGTTTATTAATGCGCCATTCGGCAGCACTATCTGCAAATCCCCTTCGATCACCTTGATATTCGGCAGCACCCCTGTGTAATATTTGCAATATCCCCAGACCAAATCTTTGGCCTGTGCGAAGGAGGGTCCGATATACCCGTATCGGGGTGGAGGGAACACGCGCTTATTTTCGAGCGCTTTCCGAATAATCTTGTTACACAGCGCAACTGTTTTGCCGGCTCGTCTATGGGCTACGACGAATGTCCACCGCTTCTTGCTCGCATGCAGAGGCCGAAAGTGGGTCCGGGCTACGTACGGTATTGTGTACGTCCTTGGCCCCACTTCTTGGATGGCGGCTGATTCCATCAGGAACACGGCTTGGGTTTGTTGGTGCTTAGATATAGCACCGCGAGGGCTATCGCGCCGCCGAGGGTCATCAACATGATGTTTCGCCAATCCATCACGCCACCTTCTCAGGTGTTATATCTATCGTATCGGGTGGCTTCTCCTCGGAATCGCCGAAAACGGTACCGTCAGCCCATTGCACAACTATGGTTCCGCCGCCTGAGTTCTTTATGTTCACGCCCGCCGAAGATGAGTGCCCCCATCCTCGGTTTCTACCTTGCGAGCCGAGCACGAAACGGGCCATCGTGTCTTTGCGACCTTTGTCGTCTTCGTCGGTGAGTGCTTCGTAGACGACTGTCTCTGCTATGTCTGTGAGCTGGTCTTTCGCCTCTTGCATCTCCGAAAGTAGATACGGGGATTTGTTGACGAACTGGCGCAGGCGGAGGGATGTCACTTTGAGCAGCTTCGCTGCTTCGGTGATATTCCCGCGTACGAGCCAGATTGCCGTTCTGCACTCTTCCGGAACCAACGGCTCGCTTACTGGCCTTTCGGGGTAAGGTGCCGTTGGTAGCGGAATCAGGTCCTGAGGAAACTCTGTGGTCACCGAAATATAGACTACTTCTTCGATGGTTCGGTTGACTTCGGCGGTGTCTTCGGGGCCACCTTCTGTCCTACTTTCGGTGCCGCTATGTCTGGGGTTGGGTTGCGCTCTTCTAGGCCCGCGTCGTAATGGGAATGAAGCGGATTCATGTGTTCCGTCAGTGGCGCTCCAGAGGGTGTCATGAGCACGTCTGCCGGTGACGATGGGGTAAAAGTGACGGGTGCGAATGGCTTGTCGTCACCTTTGGGCATTTCCTGCATCAGCGAACCCGTGGGGTGGCCTTCTTCGTCGAGATACACGTACCAGATGTCTCTGGTATTCGGGGTAGCGCCGTCGACGGACCGTGAAGCTCTACCTTCTCGAATTTCTTTGCCTTCGGCTCCGAGAATAGCTTCCTGCTCGGCCACCGAAAGGGGAACATTGTAATGCCGTGTTTCCGGGCCAGAGGCCTCTTCGACAGCTGGGTATCTCTGGGACACGGTAGCAGAAGCAGGCTTCGGGTCGTGGGGCTGTGCTTGGGTCACCGAAAAAACTCCGGTTGGAAGGGGGACTGGGGTAGTGGAAACGTCCTCCCATACGCGGTCAATGGGGTATACGGGTTGGGGATTGATGCACGCCCATACGCGCTTGCAATGCGTTGCGCTTCGAGCGGGGCCCCCGCTCAAAACGAGTTTTGAGCGGTCGGATCAGGGGGGTGTTCGTGCGTCGGGGCGGGTGTCCTGGGGTGGGCGCGGCGAGCCGCCGCATTGCGCGCGCGGCCGCGCCGTGCTAAAGTCGCGAGGTCGGCGCGGCCGACCGCGCGAGGCGAACCCGCCCCGCGTGCAATCAGAAAGCGCGCAACCCGCGCGCAGGAGAAGCAGAAATGACCAGAAAGCCCGCAACCCTGAGCGTCCTCGAAGAAGCCAACGAGCTGCTCGCATCGGTTGCACAACCCAAGGTTGAGGAGACGCCCACGGCGCAAGAGATCCTCGACGACGCCGAGATCGAAGAGCAGATCAAGCTCACCAACTCGGTCGTGAAGCCGACCTACAAGGTCCGCTACAAAGATCGCGCACGGGCGAACGGCCAGCGCGCGAAATGGGCCAAGCGCTCAACCGGCGATTGGCTGGCCGCGAGCCTCGCGGCGAACGTGCTGGACAAGGCCAGCAAGATCGACATCGCGGCACTCGTCGCGATTGCGGAGCTGAACGGAATCGAAGATCCGCAGGAGCGCTGGCCGAACCAGAGCAAGGGCTGGGAAGGACGGCTCCGGATGACGATCGGGCTCGTGCTTCGCCCGATGGTTGCGGACGCGGGCGTTCTGCTCGTGCCGGATGAGGAAGGCGGCGAGCCCGAGCAGCTGGTCGCGCCGGACGAATGGATCGCGAAATACCGCACCTAGGACGAAAGGGACGGGGCGCGCGAATGCGCCCCACCCCTCCGCTGGTGAAGCCAGCGCTGATGAGTCCAGTTGCACTCAGGAGTAATGACCAATGCTTACTTTCTCTTCGTGCTGCCACCAGTTCGTGTCGCGCATCGCAGGCGAAACTCGCAAGAACTATTTCGATCGGTTCTGCGAAGCCTATAACGAAGTCTGCGAGAAATTCCCGAACGCGACCGAGCGGGACACACGCGACGGTTTCGAAGTCCTGAACGAAGGCAGGCGCGTTGCCTACTTCTCGCAGGTCGGAATCGACTTCGAGTAGCAAAAACGGGCGTGCCGGTTCACGGCACGCCCACCCCACCCGGAACAAGAAGGAACATCGAAATGCAGAAACCCCTCTACGTCCGCGTGATTCGCGATCCTCGCGACGCGAAGCGCGATTACCTCCTTCACAAGGACGAAGCTTTTCAGTTGTGGCTCGACGGGAAGCTCGCGCTTGACTTGACGAACACGAAACCCGGCGAGCCGGTTTACTCGCACTAAGGAGCTTGTGATGGAATTCGAAACGTTTACCAAGTTCGATACAACCACCGAAATGTGGACAGCCGTCTTAGCGGTGAAATGCGACGACGGGTTGTGGTACGTGGTTTCCGCAACCGCGCGGCGAACCAAGGAAGAGCTTCACGAGTGGGCAGACGCGGCGAAGCGCTACGTAAGCGAAGGTGAAGGCTACCACCACTAACCTTTAGCGAAGCTCTTCGCTAACACGAAACGCGCCCTCGGCGAGCGAAAACTCTCCGGGGGCGAACCTGTATCTGCGAATCAGTGCGAAACGTTTCGCTTGCGCGAAGCGCTTCCGAACTGTGCGCCGAAAAGCGCGCAACCTGCGCAAAAGAAACGTTTCGCGCGCGTTGCGTCGCGAAGGCCTTCGACAGCGCCCGCCGAAAAGCTAGCAACCTGCGCGACACGCTTCGCAAGCGTTCGTACGCTCAGCCATACTCACCCGCCCTATGCGCCTTTTCCCTTTACCGCCCCGCCGCGCGGCGGCGAGGCGCTACAACGCCGTATAACATCATAAGCCTCTCGGTCCTTTTTCCGGCGCGTAGGGTGTGGTAAAGGGAAAAAGGATATTAAGAGGACAGAGATGGACGAGCGTATCTAACAATTTAAGGTCCTAATTCGGCGTTTATGGTTTGCAACACCTCTATCATTTCGGTGATGTTAAGCGCCTCACCCTTCTTAACTTTACGCTCTAGAATCGCTCGTATCTGCTTCAGCAGGCGATCCGCTTCAGAGATTCGATGATTTACTTCGTTGACCATGTTCCATATTTCAGCATTTCCTGTGGCTCGCGATGCTTTGATTCTTCGGCGTTTTCCAAGGTATGGAATGTCCGTCATTTCACTCTCCTCTGTACCCTCAGTAGTGTACCACGCCTGCGCTCGTTTGTCAAGGTTCTTTCCACTACCCCGTGTTCGGCGCGCGAAATGCGAAACCCCCCTTGCGCGGCGGCCCCGGCCGTGCTTTGCTGGTCCCGGCGCGGCCCCCGCGCCCCCGCGAATGCGGGCAACGATGTGAATGACCAGAAAGCACGCAAAATGGCACAAGTAATTCTCGACATCCGAATCATCGCCGAAGCAGATGGAGAAGACAAAGACGCGATTCAAATCGGCATCGAAGCGGCCCTCGATTTCTGGGTGCGCAAGGGCCTCACCTTCGCAAACACGCAGAACACGGGCACTGAAATAAGGATAATCGACGCAACGGTGCTACAATACGACGAAGAGATCGAGGCGCAGGAGAACGCAGAAACCAGCAGATGAAGATCGACAAGAACGTCCCCATGCCGAAAGGGAGCAAGGAATTGCACCCTATTTCGGCGGCCCTGCGAAGCATGGAAGTCGGCGACAGCGTGCTAATCACCGACAAGACAAGAACCCAAGTGCAAGACTACGTAAGAAAAGCAAGGTGGACAACAGGCCACCGCTTCGCGATCAGGCAAGCAGAGAACGGGATTCGCGTCTGGCGAATCGAGTAATAAACCCAAGGCCGCGCAAATGCGGCCAAACACACGGAGCACACAGAATGTATGTAAGATACGCAGAACACAACGACAGAGACGGAATGCTTCGCGAGCTGAAGTTCATCGGGCCTTTCGGCGACCGCGCCGCCGCGCAGAAGTGGATCGAATCTAAGGGCGGAAAGCCGGTAGAATGGAACTACAACGACCCGAACAACATCGGAGCGTGGGCAACCAACCAAGACGAACCACTGGAAGTGTTCGAAATCGTCCAAGAAATCCCCGTTGAAGCGCCAGAGGAGCTGGAATGGGGCAACGAAGACCACGCAGAGAAGTGGCAGGAAATCGTGGATAAGGTCATAGAGGCAGAGAAGGAGACCAAGTAACATGGAAAAGATCGAATTTGTGAAGACAGAGGAAGAAGCCACAACCGGTTGGTACATCGTTTACTGTGACGAAGACCAGCCGGAATACAATTACGACGCGATTGGTCCCTTCGACACCGAAGAAGACGCGCGTGCAACACAGGAAAAATATCCAAATGCCTGAACTGGATGAACTGACGCTGCGAATCGTGAAAGGGATCACCAACCCTTCGCTGAGCGCCAACCAGAAGATCAAGCAAGCACAACAATCAGCCGCATTCGTGCGGCTCGTCGCCGACAAACACCACATAACACCAGAGGAGGTGCAAGACATAATCGATAAATACGACAATAAATCAACCAACGAACTCTCATTGTTCGACCCCGGCACCTATAAGACCCACGAAGAGCAGGTGTTCTGGGACTTCATCCACGAGTGGAACATGTTGGAAGAGGACAAGCATTAGGTTTCGAATAGGAAAGCCGAAAGACCACTTGCGCGCGCCGCGCCGCCGTGTTATAATCGGGGCGCGGGCGCGGCTCGCTATCTGAAGCAACCAACCGGTCGAAATGACCAGAAAGCACGCAAATGCACAAGAACTGGGAAATACGTAACTTCACGTTCGGAAGCGCGGCCCTCGCCGATCTCGCAATTGAGAAGGCCAACGAATACTGGCTTCGCAATCGGAAGGACCCGCTCCCGGTGTCTTACGTGTTCCAGGTGCGAATCACCGACACGGGCGGAATTGAACCAACCGACGAAGACACCGGTACGTTCGCGGCGTTTGGCAACATGGAGGGCAAGGACACCAGCGAACTGATGGTAAGCAACGTAGCAATGGAATGGGTCGACGTTTCGACGGGCTTGCTGCCCGCGTAGCGAAGACCCACTTGACAGGAACGCGCGGCCGTGCTCTAATGGGGCTCGGTCGCGCGCCCCGCACGAACCGCAACAGGAGACGTAGAAAATGGCCAAGAAGTCCAAGAGCACCAAGAACCTGAGGATCGAAGAGCCGAAGCCGGTCCCCGAAAACGGGGCGGAAGCCCACGCTGCCGGGTTTTCGGCGGCCGATTGCCCCTTCGAAGAGGGGACGGAGCAGTTCGACGTGTGGAACGAGGAATGGGACAATGCAGCGGAAGCATGGGACGCCAATGCAACGAGCACGAAGGCAATTATGGAGGTGGACGAAGAGCGGGAGCAAGAGGCTGCTGAAGATGGCGGCGAGGGAGGCGATGAAGAGCCTGAGAAATCAGTCGTGAAGGCAGAATACCGCGCAAGGTACGCCGAAGCGGGCCATCCCGCCCATTGCGGCGACGAACTGGCGCTCCTGATCAACAACCTCTGCCTAGCGAAGGCCGGGTTCGACATCCCCCGGTTCGAAGCGATCTGCAACGCCAACGGAGTCGACCTGAGCAAGTACAACAGGACCACGAACGGGTGGCAAGGCCGGCTTCGCATGACCGGCCGCAACGTTCTGGCCGGAAAGGTCTTCGCGGCGGGCGGCATCGTGAAGACGCCCCTCGAAGGCGCCGAGCCCGAGTACAAGCTCAGCGAAGAGTGGATGGCGAGCCGCCGCAAGCCCGCGAAGGTCGCAGCGTGAAGAAACCGGCCCCGCCCAAACTCACCAAGGCGGAGCTGAAGCAGGAAGCTAGGAAGCTGCTAATGGCGGGGTTTCACCACCCCGCCGAGGCGGCTGACTGGCTCCTCGATCAGTTCACCGGGTGGGACCTCGAAGCAATCATCGAAAGGCTGAAGAATGAAGCTGCTAGTCGAAATTGAGCTGAGCAAGGACGAGCCGATGCTGATTCGCACCTGCTCCGTTGAACGGGTGCTGAACAATGCGATCGAAGTGGGCACTTACGTGCAGAACCTCGGGCGAGCCCGCGAAGACATGCAGGAGAACGGAAGCATATTGTGGCAAGACTGTGACATGCTGAAGCCGGTCCTGCGCAAGATATGGAACACGGTGAGTGAGGCCGTGTTCATTGAGATGCAAAAGGAGAAGAAATGAAAATAGTGCACATGGGAACAACCAAGCTGATACAGGGAAAGCATGACACGGTGTTCGTGCGGCGGTTATCCGACATAACCCACACGATGAATATGATGAACATCAGCGGCACCACCATCGAAGCGATCGAGCTGTGGATGAGGGGTGAAGACCCGAGGCTGCTGCAAGATGCGTTCCCGCTCCTCACCGACGAAGAGCGAGAATTTCTGAAGACGGGGATAACCCCCGAAGAATGGGCAAAGCACCTACCCCCGATCAAGGAGACTAAGTAATGGCAGGCAAAAGATTTGACGTTTCAACGCCCCGTCCGAAGAGCGACGGAAGTGGCACTTACTGGGTTCGCGTAGGCACCGCGTTCCAATCCGATAAGGGTCAGATTTCGGTAATCCTCGATGCTTACCCCGTCCCTGACGAGAAGGGGCAGGTAAGGATGCTCTTGTTCGAGCCGCGCGACCGCGCCCCAAACCAGCAGCCCGCGCAGCGAAACACGCCGCACGAAACGCGCGAGGTACTTGACGACGACATTCCGTTCTAGCTATGTCGAAGTGGGTAATGACATCCAAGAGGCAAGACGGAGGAATAGTGTTCTGGATCGGGCAGATTCGCGTGGCGGAATTAAAGTTCGTCCGCGACGGCTCGAAGCGAGTGTTCCTTCGCACTTTCGATGGCCCTGTGCTCGGCCCATACGAGAACATGTCTGAGGCGATGAAAGAAATGCACAGGCGGCTAAGCTCTCCGCCTGTAGAATAGCGAAGGCCAACTTGACACGGCCGCGCGCCCATGGTACAATGGGCACGCAGCGCACCCCGCGCCAATAGCGAGCCGTGTAACAGGAGAACAACGTGCAAACCAAGTCTTATCAGCTGCAAGTGATTGGCCACACCCCCGGAGCAGTCAAGCTGCACGAAATCGATGACAAGGGCGAGAAGACCATCGAAGTGCAGGGCGTTTGCTACCTTCGCAAATCCGCCGTGGGCGAACTGTCCGTCGGCGCAATCGTGGAAGTGACGCTCAAGTACGGCAAGTAGTTTCGGCGGGGCGCGAATGCCCCTCCCCTTTCGGAGAACTAAGTCATGGGAACTGAGATAGACATCGACGCGGTTATTGCCAAGGTGCGAAAGCTCCTGGCGCTGGCTGGGAACAATACGAACGAGGCCGAAGCGGCGAGCGCCGCGCAAAAGGCCCAAGACCTGCTCGAGGCTTACAACCTTGACATGGCCACCGTGAACGAGCAGACCAAGACATTCGCAGTCCGCGAGGATACGCGAACGGGTGGCGGGCTCTACAAATGGCAGAGGGCGTTGTGGTATGCCACGGCAACGCTGAACTTCTGCCGGTACTCGTACATTCGGGGCAACAAGCTCGGCAGCCAGTACGAACACCAGCTGATCGGCTCGAAGGCCAACGTAATCGGTGCCCGCATCATGGCGGAATACCTAGAGGGGGTCACCGAAAGGCTGGCCAGAAAGTGGGTAAGGGAGAACCACCCCGGCAAGTCGGTCTTCATCAAGGATGCGATCGCTTACCGCGAGGGGCTGGCCGGAAGGCTCACGAACCGGCTGTGGGCCAAGCGCCACGAGCACCTCGCCGCCGAGCAGGATCGAATCCGGCAGGAACGGGCACGCAACCTTTCGGCGGGCATCAACACCGAGAACGCGCTGGTCCTTCAGGACGTGATCAACACGGAGGAGGACCTCAACACCGACTACCTGAACGGGTGGGAGCCGGGAACGGCAGCCAAGCAGCGGGTAATCCGCGAGGCGAGGCAAGCGGCAGCGGAAGCAGCAGTCGCCGAGGAACTCCGCAAGTACGCCAAGTGGGCGGAGGAACACCCCGAGGAAGCAGCCAAGCTCCGCGCCCAGCAGGAAAAGGCCGACAAGGAGCAATACGACAACTACTGGGCAAAGCAGAACGGCGCGCGGAAGCGCAAGCCCACGGCGGAGGAAATCCGCCGTTCCACCCCCGCTTACCGCGAGGGATGGGCCAAGGGCGATGAAGTGCAGATCGAGAGGCAGGTGAAGGAGCAAGCACCCGCCCCCCGCATTCGGTGACCCCCGCGCGCCCCGTGAACCGGGGCGCGCTCCACACAAGGAGTGGAGCATGAATAAAAATATGGAAGCAGTAAGGATGTACGCCGATCTAATCAAGTATAAGAAGGAAGAGATCGAGCGTGCCTTACAAGAAATAGAGGAGCTGGCAATAAAGCTGGCAGAAGCAGCACGTAACGCACAGTAAGGAGCGAACATGAGCTACGACGACATTCTGGCTAACATTAAGGACATGAAGTTCGGGAGACAAGGGAAGTACGACCACAAGTTGGACTTCGACCAGCGCTGCGAGATACTTGCCCTCTATCGGACGGGTGTTCCGCGCACGGTGCTTGCCGAGGCTTACGGGCTGGACCGAAGAACGGTCACACACATTTACAACCCCCGGTCCGTGCATTATCGAAACGTCCGCGCCGAAGAGGAGAAGCTGGGAAAGGAGCAATTCCAGAAACAGTACATAACGCAGAACGCCCACGACAAGCTGAAGAAGGCGATGACCAACTTCCAGCCGGTGTCCGAATTTCGGCCTATGCGCAACGCCACAAAGTACAAGGGCGTTCACACCGTCGAAAATGATGGAACCACCAAGCCTCACCGCATTATCATCGGGTGGAGAGAAGCTGGGATTGACAACGTGGGCGCGGGATGGTACTATCAAGACCGCGACGGGCAGGTGCCGGAACAGTGGCTCCACAATGGCGAGGAGTCACGAATGACCAGCAAAGCCTGTCTCGAAGGAGCCAAAGAGGCAGTATTCGACATCTAAGGAGCAGACATGGGAACGAATAACAGAGAAGATCCGACCCTTCGCGACGTTCTGCGGGCAATCGCCGCAATGACGCCGAAAAGAATCGAGGTATCGTCGGGGGTTTGCGCCAGCACGATTCGAGCATGGCGCAACGGCAAAACGCGCAGCCCGCAGAACAAGACGATGGAATTCGCCCTGCGGGCGGCGGGATTCCACCGTGTCATCGTGAAGATAGGAGAATAGCGATGGCCGAACTAAGAATGGAAATTGTAACGCTTACCGACATCGACGGTAACGCAATACCAGGCGAAATGGCTGTGTGTGGAAACTGTGGTGAGTGTGAGTTTCTCATCACCCGCATTAACAGCCAGAACCATCCTCATTATCAATGCTTGGGGTGCACCACAAGCTACTGTGGAACGTGGGATGGCGAACAATGTGGAGGCATGAGGCAATGATCGACTTCGCCGACAGAATCCGGCTCTTCAACTGGGTCAAGGCACGCGCCGAAATGGCAAAACAGGCATCCGCCAACTTGAGCAACGAGTCGAACCCCTCCATGGAGCATTTCGCCGAGGAGCTGCAAGCGCAGGGCAAGGCGATCGCCCTGCTCGAGCTTGGCATGGCTATTCTTGACCCCGGCTGGTCTGACCAGCTTTCGGCGTACTCCGACCAGCTAACGGAGTTCGTTAATGAACAATAGGGTATCGAAGCTGGTATACAAGGAGAAGTGTCAGGTCTTCGCCCTGATTCTCTGCGACGTGAACTTCGACGAGATAGCCGAGTATTTCGGCGTAACTAGAAGGACGGTGCAAAACATCCAGCGATGCAGCAAAACCAATTACGAACACGTCTTCACGGAATTCATGTTCCGTGGATCAAAGCTGGCGTTCTGCCAGTTCCACATGACCCCAGAGCTTGAGGATCGATTCCCGAACCTGAAGCTACCTCGAAAAGGAGAGTAAATGGGACCGTCATACACTTGCAGCAAGTTCATCACGCGAATCGCCAACGAATCAGCGATGGAGTTTCAAAAGAGGAAACAGGCCGAGCTGGCTGAGGCCGAAATTCTCTACCCCCGCGCCGAAAAGGTGCGGATGCGCGACGGCTTCATGATGGTGTATAGAGGCAATAACGTCGCCTATTTCGGCGACAGGTAAAGAAGCGGCCCCGGCGAAATGACCAGAAAACGCCGGGGCCGCACATGTCGGGAAGGAGACGTCCCGACTTTAATCTGTCATAATGAGTGTCGTCACTTCACCCATCCGCTTGACGAGCGGGTCGTTGGCCTCGCCATCTTCGGCGGTGTACTCACCATCCTCATCAACACCGCGATCTTCATCGTCGATGCCTAGCGCTTCGCCGATGCTAGACATTGCCTCTTGGTCTTCCAACAAGTATTGCCAAGCTGCGCGCAATGTCAGCAGCTGTTCGTCCGTTAGTCTTAAAGCGGGCATTGGAGCCTCCGGGGTTGTCGACCCGCCAAGTATACCATGCCCGGTAGTACGCTGTCAAGCCCTCTTCTTACCCCCGCGCGCCCGCGTGGGCGTAGGCCCGCTGCTGGTCACGGCGTACACTCCCGCGCCCCGAGCGTATCGATCGTATACCGCCCGCCGCCTGTAGGCCCTGCCACCTGTCCCGCCCCGTGCGTATAGGTCCCCGCACCGTGCATATGAACGACATTATGTATTTGTATTCAATCTTGACACGCGCCCCCGCGTACTGCTATACTGATGGTTCTTGTGAGGGGAAATCATGTTATCAGCTGTCGCGGGCGGGTTCGCGTTTGAACCAGCCGATGAGAAGCTACTCCGAGAACAGCGCTCAATAACATATCTGATTAACAACAACTTTATCCAAGTCGGCGCTGTCTTTCTGAAACAAAGCGGCAAGACACCGTTCGAGAACGACTGGTTCACGCGCGGGTACCGCGACACTAACCTCCAAAGCTGGATCGATGAACCCGAACACCAAGCACTCAACGTCGGATTTAATCTCCAATTTGGATGGGTGGATATCGATATTGACTCCTATAATGCCGAATACAACCTCTGCATCGTTGCGGCTCTTAATCATCTCGGAGTTGATACGCGCTTCCAGTTTGGTCGACTTTCGGTGGGAGCCCCCTCTCACCTCCTCGTGCAGCTCAGCGAAAGTGAAGCCACCAACTTCAATCAGTTGAAGATGTTTGAACCCAACGAGTTCCGGCTCGAGGGTGCGCGCCACAAAGTAGAGCTTCGCAGCCTCGCCACTTCGACACAGCAATCCAACCTCGTCCGCGAAGCTAAACAAACAGTGATGCCGGGGTCGATTTATGTCCACAAACTCCAGGCTACCCATCACGATATTTCGGTCTGGTATCGAGACGGGACCGCCGTTGCACATTCCGTCGGCGATGTGGCAATTACTACTCCGCGCAAAACGGAATTCAACACTATCATCCGAGCTATTGCATTTGGCACTGCCTTATATCTATTCAAACCCCATTGGGTTGAAGGATCACGACAAACCACTGCCCAAAAAATAAGTGGCTGGCTCGCTCGCGTGGTCGCCGAAAGTTATGGGCTCAACAACCACGAGGCGATTGCGGACGACGTGTTCTGCCCCATCGACGCAGACAGCATCGCCGAAAGTATGATAGAGTTCATATGCAAGGAGCTGGGCGACGACGAGCCTTACATGCGGGTTCGGACATACCGCGATGCGTGCGGCAAGCTGGCGCGAAACCCCGATGCGAAGATTCCGGGCTGGCCAACTATGTCCCAGCTTTTCGGCGACGAAACCGTAAACGCCCTCCGGGCTGTTTTGATGCCGGGTGCCGACGTATCGATTCTCACCAAGCTCGCCGAAAGGTATGTCTATGACGAAACTGACGATCTCTATATCGATCGAGAGAGATTTCAATCCTTCGGACAATATGCACATTCGGGCGCAGAACTGGAACGACGCCATCGCGGGGATTTTGTCCGGGTGGCAGGAAAGCCACGTCCGGCTTTTAAACTCTTTGAAATTTCAAGTATCCGTAAGAGGGTTAACACACGAGACCTCTATCCAGAGCTTAACCCCGGAGGAATATTCCGAATTGATCGAATTGGTGACCAAATTAGCGACGATAGCGAAGACGAGAAGGTAGTAAACACAGCATTCAATACCTGGAAAGGCTGGCCCATCGCCATCGCCGCCCCCGTCAACCAGGATCTCATGAATGTCTGCGTAAGTCACCTCGACCAGCTCCTCGGATATTTAACCCGCGACAACGAGGCACAGGCGTTATGGATAAAACAGTGGTTAGCGTGGGTCGTTCAACATCCCGGCGTGAAGCAGCAAGTTGCGCCTGTTATCGTGGGGGGTCAAGGTGTCGGCAAATCATTCTTCGGCAACACCTTTCTGATGTCCCTGTTCCAGAATCTGTGGGGCACGGCATCACCAAAATTGCTGGAAGGTGCCTTTGCCATCGAGCCGTTCATCGGCAAGATGCTCGTCTTCATAGACGAGGCCAAGTTCCACTCCGAAGCGAGTACTGAGGAAATAAAGAAACTGATCCGTAACGTCAGCATCGGTGGTGCGGAGAAGTTCCAGTCGGCACGAAATTACCGCATCTTCTCCCGCGTCATTTTTGCCAGCAACAATATAGACATGAACTTGGGGCAAGCCAACATTCAGGACCGTGCCCTATTCTACATGAAAGCGTACGACAGAGAGCACAAGAAGATGAGTGCCGCTGATTTTCGGCGGTGGGCGGTTACCCTCAAGCCATTCTTTGACAATTTCAACGACTTGCTCGCCCGCAAAGACGCCCGCGAGCATTACATGCACTACTTTGCCAATTTCCCCACCGATCGGCACGCGATAGAGAACACCGAAAACTCAGCCGCCACCGACAACGACATAATGTCGTCGAACATGTCGTATGCTCGCCGTGTGGCGAAGTACATCATCGAAGACGGCCGCGTAATGGAGGATTCCGATATCTCCATGCCGTTCACCGTGGCAGACCTCAACAAGCGCGTCGGCGAAGTATGCCGCGACATGGGCACCCTCCCTGTTCAGGGCGCGCGGGTGCTGGCTGAATTCCGTGAGGCCGGTGTCCTAGAAGCGTACACCGAAAGTGGACGGAACATGCTGCGATTTAAATACAAGATCGCCACCCTAACGGAGGCGTTTGGCCTCGCTATTTCGGTGATAATGGAGCCTCGGTTCCAATTTACCGACGAGGATAAGGGCGACAACGACACCACTCTCGCAAAGCCGAAAGGATGGCGAGGCTTAAACCGCCGCTTATTCGGACAGGTATGAAGGATAGTTGACAGCGTATCCGGCGATGTGCTATGATGCAGACGTCGCCACACCACACCAACAGGAGTTTTTGTGATGGTTAGGAAAGCAGTACAGACCGAGCCCGAGGTTGAGGTCACCGAGCCGGTTTCGGACGCGGCACCCGCCACCGAAACCGCAGCGGCTGAGCCGAAAACCACCAAGTCGATCGTCCCGGCGCGTTATGCTGGCAAGTACAAGAAGGGCGGCGTCGATGCCCTTGCCGAGTTCATCAATGCGAACTGCTCCGAGAAGGGCGTGTTCGACTTTGCGAAGTTCTGGGAGTTGTGCAAGAAGAACGGTCTGCCCGCCGAAAAGGTGGACCATTACGCGGGTCAGGTCACCGAGAAGCGTCACGGTGCTCAGGGCCGTGCTCGCATGACCCTTCGCAACATGCTCGCTACCATCGTGCGCCGCGACGGCAAGCTCGTCGGGCTCGACGGTTCCGAGGCTACCCTCTCACTGCCGAAGCCCGTGCTGAGCGGTGCCGCCGCAACGGCAAAGCAAGGAGCCGAGGGTGAGGCCGTAACTAGCCAGCTCTGATCCCCTCAAGGCTAAGCTAGGATCGGCTGGGGCGTTCTCGCGTAGTGTCGGGGACGCCCCATTACTTTCGGTGAGGGGATTGGCGGAATGTGCGTGCCTTCCGTGATCGGTTTATCCTTCCCTTCGTAAAGATGACGCACCATCGCCGAAAGTAGTTTTCCATTTGGAGGGTAAAATGCATGCATCGACATTCGAGTACTTGAAACCCACCGACGAACAAATCGAACAAATGAGGGTGGTGAGGGAAGCGGCTCGCTTTTTCGCTGACCTTCTGGAGAAGAATTTGCCGGATGGGCCGGACAAAACGTGGGTGATTCGAAATCACCGCACAACGGCGATGTGGGCAAACGTTGCCATTACCCGGCAACCGGATGGTTCGCCGCGCATATAAGGGGGACTTGACAGGGACGCCGCCGCGTGGTACAATGGTGGCGTCCAACATGGGAGCGTAAAATGAAGCAGGAAAACATAGACTACCTCAACCGCGTGTTGGGGGGATTGAACAAGGTCGCCGAAATGGTGCGGACAGATACCGCAAACACGGTGGCGACAAACGATCACGTTGCGCTGATCAAACACTACGATCAGGTTCGCAAGCTCACCGAGCAGATCAAAGAGGCGCGCGAAGCCCTCGACGAGATGGAAAAGCGGCTAAGCCGCGAACAGGTCCCCGAAGCGATGAGAGGGGCCGGGGTCAAGACAATCACCATCGAAGGTATCGGGCGGGTATCCCTGTCGAACCGCTGGTCGTGCACGATGCTCGACAAGCAGCTCGGCTTTGACTACCTGCGCGCAAACGGGGCCGAGGGCCTCATAATCGAGACAGTGAATTCGCAGACACTAGCCGCTTATGCGAAGGAGCTGAGCACAGAGGAGGGCAAGGAACTACCAGCGGACGTATTCAAAACAGGCATCATGACTTACACGAGTATAACGAAAGCTTAGAGCATGGAACCATGGCTCTTGATAGTCGGCTTGGTTGTATTGGTGCTATTAATACCGCGCCGATATGACCCTGCCATCCGCCTCAAAGAATGGCTAATGAAGGACGAAGACAAATGGTAAAGAAGGAAGTAGCGACCAATCCTACCAACGGCGGCGTTCCCGCCCATCTGCAAGGCTACGCCAAGGCGAAGATCGGCAACATCGATCGCACCGATCTCGTAATACCCCGCATCAAGCTCCTGCAGGCGCTTTCGCCGGAGCTGATCGACTTCCCCAACGAGGCCAAGGTCGGTACGTTCTGGCACACTATAGCCAATCAGAACATGGGGGCCGAGCTGCTGGCGATTCCGATCGTCATCAAGAAGTCGTTTATCCTGTGGGCACCCCGCAACGATGACCGCGGTATTCTAGCCCGCGCGATGGACGGGATTCACTGGGACCCGCCCAACGCCGAATTTACGGTCAAGCCGAAGGGCAGCTCCCAATCGGTAACTTACCACACCAAGGAGACGGTCGCCGAAAGCGGGCTAGACCAATTCGGCTCCAGCGTTCCCGGCGACTCGCAATCGGTACCGGCGGCAAGCCTGACATACAACATGCTGTGGTACTTGCCCGAATTCCCGGACCTCAGCCCTTCGGTGATCATCAATACAAGGAGCAGCATTAAGCCGATGCAGCAGCTCCTGTCGAAGATCGACTCCAAGCCCGTCGCACATTACGTGCAGCAGTACAAGATCGGCATCGTGATGGCGAAGGGAGCCGAGGGGCCGTATTACAACTATGTCTACGCCGGGGCTGGCTTCGCCGACGAGCACGAGGCAAAAATCGCCTCCCAAATGTATGAGCGGTTCAAGGAGGCCGCGTGGCAGGCTAACGAGGAGGACGCCGACGTAACGGAGGATTCCCGGCCGTCGAAGGAACGGACTGCGCCGAACGAGGCGATGGCCAGCAAGTTCTAGGTTCGGTTGGCGCAAAAAGCCCCCAGCCCACTTGCGCCGCCGAAGGCGGGACCGGTTATCCCATGGCTGGTCCCGCCACTTCCCCAAGGAGGTCGTAATGAAGATCGCTCTAACTGTAGCAATGCTGATGGCTACCCCTGTTTTCGGCGCGTCCATCGACTACTGCAAGCCATATGCCGCCCAGACCACCGAAATGATGGTCAAGTATCTGTGGCTGCGGGCTTACACTAGTTGTCTCAACGCCGACGAGGAGCCCCAAGTTTCGCCAGCCACGCAGGAGTCGTTAATCAAGCTGATTCCGGCGGAACCGAAAATACCAGGACCCCCACCGGGTTCTGTGGCAGCAACAGAATTCGATCCCGAGTGGGTAGCACAATGTAAGAAGGAGTATCACACCTTTAGTGAAAAGGATGGCACCGTTATTCGGCGGGGCGGTCGCGGAAAGAGGGTTAAATGTCCAATATCAATCCCGAACTAGCGCTGCGCATCGTCCGGGAGTCGCCGCTGATAGCGTTCGACACCGAAACGACGGGGCTAACCGTCAAGGATAAAGTATGCGGATGGGTGATAACCGATGAACACCATTCCTTATATGTACCTGTTAGGCACGAGGGGGGAGGGAACATCCCCGATGCGGAGGAATTCGAGAAGGCCCTATACAACGCCTTTTATAGTCGTTATCTTAGTGGAATTCGTACTGTTGGTCATAACCTTGGGTTTGATCTACGGATTGCTGCTCGCCATGGGGTTGTGATCGCTGGTCCAGTCGAAGACACGATGATCAACGAGTCCGTGATCAACGACCTCACCGTTGGTTACGGCCTCGAAGAATGTGCTGCCCGCCACCAAGTGGCAGCGAAAAAGGGAGCCGAGATTTATGCAGCCATCGCAGCCAAATTCGGCGGGCTGGCCGACCGGAAGCAAATGCAGCACTTTTATAAAATGGCGGGAGACGATCCAGTCGTCGTTGATTACGCCACCGGGGACGGGACATCGACACTGGAGCTTCGAGGAAAGCAGCAAGTATTACTGGACCGCGATGATCTTCGACGGGTCTGGAAGCTTGAGTGTGATCTTATCCCCTACCTTGCACGAATGCATAGCCGCGGGCTTCGAATTGACGCCGATTACTCCGAGCGAGTGGCAGTCGATATAAAGGCCGCCATCGAAGAGGCTCAAAAGAAGTTCCCACTAGGGTTCAACGCCCGGTCGCCGAAAGATGTGGAGGGACTGTTCCGTGCTAATGGCTTTAAAGATACTGACTTTTCCAAAACTGAGCAAGGCGCAGTATCGTTTAGGGAAAAGTGGCTTGAATCTAACGATATTGGTCAAACCATATTGGCCGTCCGACGCCTCGAGAAAGCTCGAGATTCGTTCATCAAGCCGCTGGTGGAGACACACAACGTGGGTGGCCGTGTTTTCCCCATTCTCAACCAGTCAAAGTCGGATGACTATGGAGTTGCTGGGGCCAGACTATCTTGTTCCGATCCGAACTTACAGGCGTTTCCAAAGCGCAACATCGAGATCGGGCGTGTCGTGCGAAGACTCGTGGTTCCGGATGAAGGGATGCTGATCGAAGAGGCGGACGCCAAGCAGCAGGAACCCCGCCTGTTCACCCACTACAGCGAAGAGCCAGCCCTCGTCGAAGGGTACCGCAACGGTACAATGGACATGCACGACAGGGCCAGCGAAGTGCTGGGGCTCGACCGAGAAGTGGCCAAGCGGCTCGGGATGGGCATGTTGACGATGATGTCTGTTCCGACGCTGGCGGGACACATGCGTTGGCCTATCGATCAGGCGAGGGAAGCGCACGGCGCATTCCTATCCGACGCCTTCCCCAAGATCAGAGAAATGCAGCAGACGGTGATGTCCGTTTTTCGGCGACGGGGTTATATCAGAACCATGCTCGGCCGCCGCGCTTATTGTGATGAGCCACGGTTCGCATATCGGGGCGTGAGCCGCCTGATTCAGAATAATGGCGGCGACCACATAAAGCTGTGCATCCTCCGCGCCAACCAATACGAGGACGCGCACCCCGATAAGGTGCAGATGTTGTTGTCTATTCACGACTCCCTGCTGTGGCAGCGAAGACCGGACCACGACGCAACGGAGCTGAATCGAATCATCGAAAACGTGGCGAACGAGATGGGGCTGATCGTGCCAATACCATTCGGGCTCGGCAGCGGAACTGACTGGGCTCGCGCATCGTATGGAAGCAAACTGGATAGGTACGAAGAGTAGCTTGACACGGCCGACCGGCCGTGGTATCATCGGGGTCTGGAGGACGACATGGGTAAAATAGACATACTTGAAATGCACGCTCGGATGGTTAAGGGTTTATTTGCGCCATTCTCACACACCGACGAGCGATATCTTGCACTAGCTTTGTGTGGCGAAGCCGGAGAGCTGGCCAATTTTATCAAAAAACGGTGGCGCGGTGACAAGGTGGATGTCGACGAAATTCGCGACGAAATCGCCGATGTGCGGGTTTATCTCGAGCTGCTCGCCGCGTGCTTTGGCATCGAAGGTGATAAACTGGATGAGCGCGTTCAAAACAAGCTCCAGCGGGTTGTAGAGCGCCGAAAGATAAAGTTAGCAGAATGACCGATCCGCGCGTGGAGACAGTGAAGGCCGTGGCAAAGGCGATTTGTGCCAGCATCGGCCCCAAACCCCACTGCCTGTGTAACGGTAATATACAACAGTGCATTGCGATAGGAATGTACCAAGACTTCGCTATCGCTGCGTTGCTCGGTGCCGAAAGAGCGGGTTACGTTCTCATTCGCAAGGAGGAATTGGATGCCTTACAGGGAAGGGGACGAGACGGTATCGTTCGAGGGGAAGATCGAAGTAACTACGGCGAAAGCATATCTCGTATTACCAACGATGGGGCCGGAGCAGGTGTGGGTACCGAAGTCCCAAGTAGTAAAGATGACGGAACCTGACGGCGACGGGCTGCGAATGTTCACGGTCACCGAATGGTGGGCAAGCAAAAATCCGGGACTATGATGCGTGAATCTGACTTCAAGGACTTCATCATCCGAGATATCCGCAAGGAGGGTGGTTACGGTCGCCGAATAGAGGACAGATTTTCGGTGGGCCAGCCGGATATGTTCCTCATCCCTCGGTTATGCCCCGCGATGTGGATCGAGGCGAAGATTATAGCGGGAAATTTGCTCAAACCACGCCCCCGCCAGTTCATCGAACTACAGCGGCTCTATCGGCCGCCCCATTGTATTACTTATATGATCGGCTGGAAGGACGACGTAATTTACATCGCGCCGCCCGACGTATCTGTTCATATCGAATCGTGCACCAAGCAAGAACCCGGCGAAAGCGTGGGCGATCTCATTCGACGGGCATTTAAAGGAGAAACGAGTGACCGAACCTAAACAAGCAAAATTAGTGCTGGAATTAGCGCTCGACGCAATCGAGAAAGGGGCTAAGAAACACGGCAGCACAGAGCCATCATTTCGCATGGTTGCACAACTGTGGACAGTTTACCTGGACCACATGCTTACGGCGCGTCAATACGACGCCATGACCATTCAACCACACGATGTGGCGGTTATGATGTCGCTGCTTAAGATAGCTCGAGCCACCTACAGTTACAGCTTCGATAACTACGTAGACGAGGCGGGATACACCGCCCTTGCTGCATTACTCCACCCACAAACAACACACGCGGGAAAACCAGATGAAACTGTTTGAACCAACCGGCGTCCACGTACTCGTTGATGGACAGTTTGGCTCCACCGGGAAGGGGGCGCTCGCTTCGTTCCTAGCACGCGAGGCCGTCGAAAACGGAGCGATCAAGAACTTTCAAGGCATAATCACTAATGGGGGACCGAATAGCGGCCACACCAGCTATTGGGGGCATGCGAAGATCATACTTAAGCAGCTGCCTACTTTTGCTGTTCAGGCCCACCTTATGGGTTACACGATACCGGTGTTCCTATCGGCGGGCGCTGTCATAAATGCCGATGTGCTGCGCTTCGAAGCGAGCACTTACCCCAACATTCCGATCCACGTTCATCCCCAATCGGCGGTGATCCACGACATGGACCTTGTACTAGAACAAGGCGGTCCCATTCGCGACATTGCCTCAACGCAGAGCGGAACAGGGTCAGCGATTGCGAGCAAGGTATATCGCCGCCCCGGAGCTGTTGCCAAGAATTCGCTGCGCGACATGCCCCGAAATGTGGTCATATCGGACATTCGCCCCAAAGTCGACAGCCACGCCTATTTCATGGAAGTGTCGCAGGGGTTCTCGCTCGGCATCAACTCTTCGTTCTACCCACACGTAACCAGCCGCGAGTGTACGGTTATGCAGGGCATCACCGACGCCCGAATACCGCCCCGCCACGTTGCAAAGACGTACATGTGTGTTCGGACCTACCCCATACGGGTCGGGAACCTAGGGTCGCACTCCAGCGGCGATTGGTACGAAGACCAGCGGGAAACGTCATGGGACGAACTCGGCATCGATCCCGAACTGACGACCGTAACGCAGCGGGTTCGCCGGGTGGCTACATTTTCGATGCAGCAATACTGCGATGCGGTGTACGCGAACGATCCGGATTTCGTTGCGGTCAACTTTTTGAACTACCTGAACGAGAAAAATCAAGCGGAACTCATGGACAGTCTGATGGAGGCACGGGCAATATTCACCAAGAACCACGGGTTCCTCGGCGGCTTCGGCCCCCATGCCTCGCAATGGAGAGTGTTGTGAACTTAGAAGACGGCATGAGCGACATCCAACTCCCCGATTACCCTTGGGAACACCCACAAGAGAGCGATTATGAGGAGGCCCGCGCCATGATTGAAATCTTCGGTGAATTGGATATGCGCCTTTCGGTGGTTCCGCGTTGGGTAGTGGTTCCGACGCTCCAAAATCAATCAGTTGCGGAGCACTGCTTCAACGTAGAACGGATCGCCCGCCGAATAGCGGAACACTGGTTCAACATTAGAGACACCGAAAGGCTGGACCGAATTTCGCAACTAGCGCTCCACCACGACGACGACGAAGCGATAACAGGGGACATCCCGTCGCCCGCAAAACACATCCTGAGCGAAGAGTGGCTTGACAACCGCGCCCGCCTGTGGTACAATGCTCCTAGTCCGCTGCAGGGTATCGTGAAGCTGGCGGACCTAATGGAGATGTACCGATTCTTGGTGATGGAAGTGTTAATGGGGAACAGGTACGTGGACGATTATCTGGCCGGAATTCTGAACAAGATGGCCGATGCGTACCCAGAGCCGGAAATACATACCAAGGTGTTAGACTGGTCGCGTCAACTGGGTAAAATGAGGGGAACAACAATTGGCACAACTGCTTGAAGTACAACAGGCGGCGTTGAAGGCAGCGAAAGGTAGAGCTGGCTTCGCCTACTGGATGGAAATGGGGCTCGGCAAGACGCTGACGGCGTTGACTGAGTTTACTCAGCTCGTCGCAGACGGCGAGGTAACGAGGCTGGTGGTGGTTTGCCCCAACTCATTCAAGGGGGGATGGGTCGCCGAAATAGAGAAGCAGAACATACCCGTCGATCCGTGGGTATACGAAAGCGGGGCCAACAACGAGCCGTTCCTCCGCAAGATATTCACGAAGCCGCCCGTGCTGATCGTCAATTACGAGGCGATCCGCAGCGCGAACACACAAGATTATATCAAGGCGTTCATATTCAAACGGAAGGCCATGATCGTTTTCGATGAGAGCATCCAGCTGAAGAACAACAAGGCCGCCCAGACCAAGGCAGCGATGCTGCTGGCAAAGGAATTCTTCTACCAGCGAATTCTCAGCGGCAAGCCTATGACACAAGGCCCCCAAGATTTGTGGGGCCAGATGAAGGTGCTTGGCCATCTGCACCAATATAACTTCTATGCTTTTCGGGGCATGTTCTGTCGCATGGGCGGGTACCTTAACAAAAAGGTGCTCGGCGCGCAGAACGAACACATCCTCGCCTCGTTGATCGATCCGCACGTGTTTCGGGCCACGAAGGAAGAATGGACGGACTTACCACCGAAAACATGGACCACCCGCGACGTCCAAATGGGGGACAAGCAGCGCCACCAATACCGGACGATGGAGCAGGAGTTTGTCACCTGGCTTTCGTCGGACGAGGTTGTAACCGTCGACATGGCGATTACGAAGCACATCAAACTTGCCCAGATTCAGTTTGGATTCTTGATCGACGAGGAGGGCAAAATCAATGAGCTGGTGGAACCTTCGGCGAATCCCCGAATAAACGCCATCAAGGATATGCTCGAGAACGAGGTGACGGGTAAGGCCGTCGTGGTTTACCACCACCGTTACGCGGGGCAAGCCCTGTTTAGGGAACTGACTGAATACGACCCGGCTATGATTAAGGGCGGCATGGAGGACGCCGAAATAAGTGGTGCCCGGTATCACTTCAACGAAGACAAAAGCTGCCGAGTGATCCTAATCCAGACGACAGCAGGCCGTTATGGTCACACCTTAATTGGCAGTGACAACGGGGGACGTTGCACGACCATGATTTTCGCTGAAAACACGTGGTCTCTCGACACGCGTTCGCAGCTTGAGGATCGTATACACCGCATTGGTCAGACGGGAACGTGTCTATACGTCGATATGGTAGGGTCCAGCTTAGATCGCCGAATAGTCCAAGCATTACAGATGAAACAGTCCGTGTTCGATGCCGTGATGCAACATATCGGGCGCTAGAGCCCCATGTTTCGAAGTATCTTGTAGATGTCCTGAGTCCGCTTGGGGTCCACTGCAGGACCGCGCGGCGTTTTCTTCTGAATAAGGTCTGTTAGTTCCTTGGTGAGTTTCTTTGCACCCCTTCTTGCCACGCTGCGACCGTACTGGCCCAGCAACGGAATTCCAGGAAATGATGCTGCTCCTAGAAGTGGATTCATGCCGTAGGCCAAAGCTGCCCCACCTAACCCACCGGATGAAACTACGCTAGGTATTGAAGCTAAGTGTCCCACAAAGCGTGCTATCCTTGTGGATGGGTCGCCCTTATTTACTCTATGAAGTGCGGCTACTTCCTCCGCCGAAAGGTGGTCCATAACGGATTTATCTTTTAGCAGAGTCTCGATTTCGGAGCCTATAGCTCTATCAAATCCAGCGGAGTTCGGCCCAGCCGCGTGGATTCGTGCATTTTCGATGGCCGTTGCCACTTTGGCTTCGGCCGCCGCGCGCAGCTCTTCCGGTGTCGGCTGGGGCTTCTGTGCCTTTTGTTCACGAGCCTTGGCGCGATCCGCCCTAGACGCCCCCTTTGGTCCCTTCGCGGCAGCGAAATCCGGCTCCTTGGTGGATATAGGCTTAGTGCCGGGCTTCGTCTTATTAAGCTTTGGCTGATTCGGTTCAGGGGCATTATCCGCCGAAAGAATACCAGCCGTCGCTTTGCGAGGAGTTACCGGATCCTCGCCCTTGGCAGCCGTCAAATTGTCCTTGGCTTTTTGGAGCGCCTTTGCTGCCTCGTCCAATTGGTCACGGGCAAAAGCCTGAGCCGTTGCAGGAGCGCCCGCATTGGCCTTGTTGCGTACGTTTTCGATGGCCTTCTTGGCCTTAGCTTCGGCCGCGCTGTGTGCCGCTTCTGCCACTTGTATAGGATCGCCGGACCGCGCCGACGTTACTACTTCTTCCGGGGCGTTGGCGGTGCGTGCAACCGCGAGCTGCTCCCTTAATTCCTTCATTTCACGCCCCATCGCGGCGCGCTCATTGGTGGGTATTTTGCGCCCAGAAGCGAGGTCAGCGTTGATAGCCCGAATTTGGTCTTCAATTTCGATAACTGGATTCTTTATGTTTAATAGGCCAGTAGGAGCAGCCGGAGCAACGGGAGGAGTTGCGGCCCCGGCTGCCTCCAAAGCGGTATCTTCCGCCACCTTCGGCGACACCGCAGGAGCTGCCGAAAGGTCGGCAATAGTTTTGGTGTGGCGATCGACTGACTTGGTAAGAGCCGCCTTGGTGTGACCCAACTTGGCCAGCTTGGCGACTCCCGTCTTCGGGTCTGCCAGTTCCTTTTCAACGTCCGCCAAGGCTGCCGTGGATCGCTTCAAGCCAGCCCTCGCATCGACCAGTCTCTTAGGCTCCTTGGGCGCAGCCAGCGGTCCCGCTGGTACCGGAGCGACCACGGGATCGGCCACAGGCGGCATGGGAGGCGCAGCCTGAGCCAGCACCCCGATCGGCGGGGCGGGAGGCGCGACCGGCGGCGCTACCGGCGCTTCCGGCAATTCCACAGGGGGTTCCGGGGGTCGGGGCCTAATGCCCTCCAACGACCCCGGCAGTGTTGCTGTAGGGCCTTGTTCCGGCAGATTGGCCATCGGCCCGATCTTTACCCCGACATTTGGTGTGTCGCCCGGTATGTTGAATGGCCTGAAATCCTCCGGCATAACCCTTGGGGTAACCCGAGCCCCAGACCTGCTATAAGCCCCTGTAGGTATGTCTACGCCGAATTTCTCTTTGAGAAACCGCGCAGCACCCGGAATAGCACTCAACCCTTTAGCAATGGTGTGGCCGCCCGCGCCGAAAAGCCCGCCCAAGGCAGCACCTTGCCCAACGTCATCTCCCCGAGCGGCGGCTTCAGCCGCGCCGTAACCTGCCGTTTCGGCGGCGGCCGTTCCGAGCCCCGTCAGGAACTGTACATCTTTCGGCCCTCCGATGGCTCGTACCACACGGGGAACAGCCGTGGGAAGCAGAGGAGCGGTTGCAATCGCACCCGCTATGTCCAGCGGTAAACCTCCGCCGAGGCCGGTTAAACCTCCACCGGGGCCGGATTCCATCCGAGCCTTTTGGGTCTCATATTTTTCGGCCTCCAACCCCTTCGATCCGGGCATCAGCGAAGCAAGACGATCGCCTAAGCCGAAAGCGGAGTCAGACATGATTCGCATGAAGGCGTCTGGGGCCTTAGCTAATTTCTGGCCGAACGGCAGATGTTGGTGTTTTTGATAAACGATGTCGCCTATTTGGGCTTCTAACGCTTGATAAGCTTCAGCCCTAGTTTCGCCCGGAGCCTTGTACTTTTCCCCGTTCGGCATCGTAAAGCGCCAATATTTGGGCTTATCGGCCATCACTCTTCTCCATCTGGTATTTCTTCAACCCGAAGCCCCTTGTACATTCCGGCCGCCTCGCCCTCACTCTTTTCGGCGTCGGCTATCGCCGCGTCTACTTCAGCTTCTGTTGGAGCCCGCATTTGTAGTGGATTATCTTTTGTTCGTGGCACGTGCTCCTTGTCTTGAACACCATCCACAACAAGATGCTGCGCCACTTTAAATCGCCTCAGGCGCTTCGCCAACTCTCTATCATCACCCCACTGATCCATGGAGCCGTATATTCTCTTTAACATGGCAACATCAGCATCAGTTACATTACCTAGAGCGCCGCCAGTTGGGGAAGCTTTCCGCATGTCGGTGACGGTCTTAATCCCTATATTCGATGTGATGGCGGCTAAATTATCCGCCAATGTTTTAGACGGGTTCCTCCCCGGCCACCAGTTCAGCGCCGCGCCCCAACCAGTGGTTCCGATCCACGAACCTTCATGTTCTTTAAGATTAGCTAGGGCATCATTAATTTCACTATCCAATGCCCTGTACTTAGTGCGATCAGCGATCCTAACTTCATCGGCGGTGAGCTTGGCCTTTGCGGCGGCGTCCGATTCGGACAGGGCCTTGGCCTTCTTGTCGATGGTGTCTTGCAGCGTATTAGCGGTGGTTGCCTCGGTCTTCGCTAGATCAGCAGCACCCGCTGCTTCAGCCGCCGCAGCCGGACCACCGGGACCACCAATCCTGCGGAGTCTAATCTCACCGTTATCGTCGCGCAAAAGCTCGCCGGACTTTTCGTCCACCATGGGCTCGTAGCCTTCGGGAGTCTTGCCTCCTCCAGCACCCGTACCAACGTTCACCGAAATACCACCAAGGATTCCTAGCTTGACGGCCCTATCCATCGTCATCGGGTCTTGGCCGCGAGCCTTCCTGCCAGCGTTGATTTCCTCCAACAACTGGTGTTCTTTCGCGAGCGGGTCCGGAGCCGCCGTTTCAAGGATTTGTTTACCATCCGACACGCGGGTATTGTCGTCGGTGTAGATAAGCACCTCGCCGCCGCTCGGCAATTTGTGTAGCGTGGTTTCGCGCTTCTTACCAGCAGTAAGGTTAAGAATGGTGCGACCGTCCTTTTTACTAATAAGACGCTTACTGCCGTTGGTTTCATCCGTAACAACTTCGTTATCGGGCTTGTAAGCTTCCTTCAAGAATTCGTCGAGCTGATCGGTGGCATCCAGATAATCCACCACGGTCTGATCCAAGTCCAAAGCCTTAACGATGGCGGGGAGCGCCCTATTCCTACGAGCTATCTTTTCGGTCTCTTGATCCGCCTTTGCTTGTTCACGGATAGCCGTGGCATCCGCGCGTCTTCCCTCAGCCTCTGCGCGTTTCGCTGCTTCCTCTGCCTGTGCCAATTGGGCTTCTCTGAGAGCCAGCTCTTTCGGCCCCTGTTGAACATCCAGCAGCGTCTTTTGAGTAGCCGGGTCAGCGCCGAGCGCCTCTCTTCCCTCCACCGGCTCTTTGGTATCCGTGTACACGACTGTCCGCGTGCCGTCCGAATTAACACGATATTCGGTATCGCGCACTTTCGCCGGTGACAAGTTTTTGATGAGGCTGCCATCGCGCTTGTCGACGAGCAACTGCGAGCCGTCGGCGGCCTGAATGATCTGATTTTCAGGCTTCGATGCCGCAGCGATAACCTCATCCAGAGCATCGGTAAGGTTCAGGTACTGAACAGTGACGTCCGATAAACCAAATTGTTTTGCCAAGGCCGGAAGTTGGGCCTTTCGGGCGGCGGCGTCAGCTTCTCCCTGCTGCATCTTCTGAAGATTTATGATATCTGTCATATCCAAGCCAGAAGCACCGCCACCAGCGCCCCCAACTTTTGCCAACATGGCTTCTCGTGTAGATTGGTAAGGCGACAAACCAGCACCAATCATCATGCCGCCACGCCGAAAGGCATCAGCCATCTGCGCCTTTTGTGTAAGCTGCGTGTACATCGCCATAAGGTCGGGCGGCGACTTATACGATTCTGGCGTTTTGGGAGCCGGAGTGCCGCCCGGAGGAGGCCCAACAGGAGGCCCCTCCGGAGCCGCTTCGGGGGCAGCAGCAGGAGTGCCACCGCTCGCGGCTATAGCCCTCGCTTTGATGGCTTCGATCGCGGCTTGAATAGGGTTAAGGGCCACCGAATGGACTCCCCATAAGACTCAGACCATACCGCTTTCGGCGGTTCTGCATCAAGGTAGACATGAGAGCAGCCGCCCCAGCGCTTATGTCATCACCCCCACTACCATCAGGTGCAATCGGAGCACCCATCGACTGAACCGGACCCACCTCTTCGGCAGGCTGACCACCGAAACCGGAGGCCATAGTCTCTATCGCCGATTGCATGGTCGGAGCCGCAGGAGCCCCCGTGGTTGCGGGCGGAGCCGCCCCCGGAGTGGTGGTAAGCGTCGTTCCCGCCGGTCCCGTCGGGGTTCCGCCCAGAGCTGCAGTAAGCCATCCCGGAGCGTTCTTAACCCTGCCCTTTGCACCCCATATCAGCGGGGAACCGCCGCCGACATGGAACGTGGTGTTCCCCATATAATCGGAACCAGCCCCGATGCCTCCTAATCCGCCGCCTCGCGCCGCTTGGAGAAACGCCGTAATACGGGGTAGATCATCTTTGTTCGTAAAATCGAGCGCGCGTCCTCCAACCAGTAGTTGAATATCGCCCGCGCCACCCAGATCATGGCGATGTGAACCGGTACGATGAGGTCCGGACGCGTCTTGTCCACCCGACGTAACCCGAATAGCATCGATGCCCGCCTTCTCCGCCGCCATCTGGTAAATTTTTTCAACGTTGGGCGTCAACGGTCGATTGCGAATGGAACCCTTATTCGCGTAGATCAGATTATACGCCAATGTTTGGTCCTCCGCTCGTCAACGTCGTGCCCATTTTG
>Ga0207676_10000436_pt1 | contig 35196 bp, 29 predicted proteins | sample KBSSwiS72_FD_184307 | JGI IMG/M metagenome (GOLD analysis project Ga0207676, IMG submission 184307) | Switchgrass rhizosphere microbial communities from Kellogg Biological Station, Michigan, USA - KBS Switchgrass S7-2 (SPAdes) (version 2) | ecosystem: Host-associated > Plants > Roots >...
GATGTCGATGACGTTGTCCAGCATTCGCATCGCGGTCCTGATCGTCACTCTCAGCTTTTCGTGATCGAGCTCGTAGACGGCGTCGTCGCCTTTGCCGACCTTCTTCATGTGCGCGAGCAGGTTCACCGAGCCCAGGTTGCATACGGCGATCTCGGTTTCGCTGGTGTTCAGCGTGATCTCGGTGCAGAGGTTCGAGCTATGCACGGCGCCGACGTGCGACTGCGGCGAGCGCACATTGCAGGCATCCTTGAACGTGATCCACGGGTGCCCGGTTTCGAACAGCATCGACAGCATCTTGCGCCACAGCTGCAGCGCGGGCAGCTTCTTGAACAGCTTCAGATCGCCGCGCGCCGCCTTTTCCTCGTAGCGCGTGTACGCCTCCTCGAATCTGCGACCCCATTTGTCGTGCAGGTCCGGTACATCGGCCGGCGAGAACAGCGTCCAGTCGCCGCCTTCCATCACCCGCTTCATGAACAGGTCCGGAATCCAGTTCGCCGTGTTCATGTCGTGCGTGCGCCGGCGATCGTCCCCGGTGTTCTTGCGCAGCTCGAGGAACTCCTCGATGTCCAGATGCCACGTCTCGAGATACGAGCAGACCGCACCCTTGCGCTTGCCGCCCTGATTGACGGCGACTGCAGTGTCGTTGACGACCTTCAGGAACGGCACGACGCCCTGCGACTTGCCGTTGGTGCCCTTGATGTGGCTGCCCAGCGCGCGCACGTTGGTCCAGTCGTTGCCCAGGCCCCCGGCGAACTTGGAGAGCAGGGCGTTCTCCTTGATCGCCTCGTAGATGCCGTCGAGGTCGTCTGCCACCGTCGTCAAGTAGCACGACGAGAGCTGCGAGCGATGGGTGCCCGAATTGAACAGCGTGGGCGTAGAGCTCATGAAATCGAACGTCGACAGCACGTTGTAGAACTCGATCGCACGTGCCTCGCGATTGACCTCGTTCAGCGCCAGGCCCATTGCCACCCGCATGAAGAAGGCCTGAGGCAGCTCGAAGCGGCGGCCAGCGCCGGCAAATTGCGCGTACTGGTCGATCAGGAAATAGCGGTCGTACAGCGTCTGCAAGCCCAGGTAGCCGAACTGCATGTCGCGCGAAGGAACAAGCGCTGCCCCCAGCGTCTTCAGGTCGTAATGCGCCAGCCCTTCGTTGAGCAAGCCGATCTTGATCCCATGCTTGACGAAGCGCGGAAAATAATCGGCGTACTTGGTCGACATGTCGGCCTGCGTCGCTTCCTCGGCCAGCGCCTCGAAACGGATCGCGTCGAGCAGCAGGCGCGCGGTCACCAAGCTGTAGGCCGGATCCTTTTCGATCAGCGTGCGCGCCGCGAGCACGACGCACTTTCGCACCTCGTCCATCGGCACGCCGTCGTACAAGTCCTTCAGCGTCGCCTTCAGCACACGCTCGGGCTCGACGTCGGAGAGACCTTCGCAAGAAGTCCGCACCAGTTCGGTAAGCCTGCCCATGTCGAGCGGACGCGTGACGCCGTTGTCGATCACATTGATCGCGGCGCTTTCGGCGACGGTGCCCTTTTCCTTCTTTTCGTGCGCGCGCTCCTGCGAGCGCTTTTCGCGGTAGAGCACATAGGCGCGAGCGACTTCGTGTTCGCCGCCGCGCATCAGCGCGAGCTCGACCTGGTCCTGGATCTCCTCGATGTGGATCGCACCGCCATCGGGCTTGCGCTTCATCAGCGCGGCGACGACGACGTCGGTGAGCTTCGCCGTCAGCTCGCGCACGCGCGCCGAGGCGGCGCCCTGTCCGCCGTTTACGGCGAGGAAAGCCTTGGTCACCGCGATCGCGATTTTCGACGGCTCGAACGCGACAACGGCACCGTTGCGGCGGATCACCTTGTACTGGGCTAGTCGCGGATCGTTGTTCGCCGCTAGCGTTGCGCTCGTCTCTCCGGGCATCAGGTTGCGCTGTGCTTGGGAAGATGGAGTAGCGGCAGAGCTGGCGACTTGCATGGAGTGTTCTCCTGTCGAAATCTTATGGTTCTTGGTTCCCCGTGCTTCGCTCGGGTCCACCCCGTCAGGCCGGTCCAGCGCTGACGGGCTCCCGGCGGCCAATCCGGCGGCACCGACCCTCGCCGCCGGCCCCCTTCGTCGAGCCTTACGGAAATCCCTTACGAATCAAAATCTACTATATCTTGTGTTCAAGTGCTGAATCAACACCAATCATAGTAGCTAGGCCCAACCGGCGCAAGCGCTTTTTGATACACACCGGAGGGGTTGGAAAAGGGCCGAAAAATCAGGGCCTAAGCTCAGAATTTTGTTACCGTTCACCGAACATCCACCGTCGATCCACCGTTTTGTCCACCGTTGCGGTGGACAACTTATCAGTGGCCGTGAAGCCCCTCCGAGTTCCGCGCCCTCGGGCATCGGCGGCCGCATCGACACTCCGGATTGTCGGACGTTCGCCTACAGGGGAATCGGAGCCACTCCGATTGTGTCGATACCCTAAACGCTGCAGCCTCGGTATGATCGCAGCGATCCGCGTCGGCTGTCGCGGGTGATGCTGCGACTGTCGGTAGGCTTCGCCGGGCAGCGCCAGACCACAAAAAGGGTTGCCAAAAACATGGCTGAGCAGAATCCGAAGCATCGTCGCAAACCCGAGGGCATCGGCCGCATCGAAGGCCGCATCACCGCCGACGGTCTGACCCACGGCGACCACTCGCCCGGGCGCGGAACGGCCGAGTCGGCACCGGGCCGACCAACCGGCGCAGCGGCAGGATGGCGCGTCGGCGGCCTGGTCGGGCGCAAGCTGGCCGCGATCGGCGCTGCGACGCAGGTACGCTTCCGGGCGGTATTTTCCGACGGCGCCGTCTACACCAATTGCGAAGCGGGGCAGGTCCCCGAGTTCACCGTCACTTTCCGCACGGCGCGCGCCGCGTTGCGCGTGCTCGCGTTCGGTCCGGTCGGCCTGCTCGAATCGTATTTCGACGGCAATCTCGACATCGAAGGCGCCTTCCCTCTCGCGTTCCGCGCCGCGCTCGACGCAGGGTTCGACAATTCGCCGAACGCATTGGTCTCGCTGCGCAACCGCTGGCACGAATTCCGTTTCTCCAACAAGTCGATCGCGCAGGCCAAGGCCAACGCCCGGTTTCACTACGACGTTGGTGAGCCTTTCTACAAACTCTGGCTCGACCGGGTCGGCATGATGTACACCTGCGCTTACTGGAAGGAAGGCACGAAGACGCTGGAGGAAGCGCAGCAGAACAAGATGGACCATGTCTGCCGCAAGGTACAACTCAAGCGCGGCGAAACTTTCATCGACGTCGGCTGCGGCTTTGGCGGACTGTTGTTCCATGCACTCGAGCGCTACGGGGCGCTGGGCACCGGCATCAATGCGGCCACCAGACAAGTGGCCGAACTGCGTGCCGAGCTGGCTCGCCGCGGGCTCGAAGACCGGATCGGCCTGGTCGAATGCGACTTCCGCGAGATGCCGGGGCAGTACGACAAGCTGCTGTCGATCGGCACGCTCGAGCACGCCGGACCTGATCAGCTCACGGCGGTCATCCGCGCGCACGCCGACGCAATGAAGCCGGGCGCGCTGGGCGTCATACACTTCATCGGACACGTCGGCGACTTTTCCACCGAGTTCTATATCCGCAAGCACATCTTCCCGGGCGGCTGGATACCGAGCCTGTCGCTGGCGATCGACGCGATGGAGAAATCCGGTCTCGAAGTCATCGACATCGAAAACCTGCGCCGTCATTACGCGCTTACGCTCGACGCGTGGGCGTCGCGCTTCGACCAGAACTGGCCGGCGATTCAGGCGATCGAGCCCAGGCGGTTCGACGAACGATTCCGCCGCACCTGGCGCACATACCTTTGGGCCTGCGCGGAGATGTTCCGTTCGAAGAACAGCCATACGCATCTGTTCCAGGTCCTGGTCAGCAAGGGCAACATCGCGGGAAACTATCCGATGAGCCGCGCCTTTCTCTACGATGCCGCGGCGCGGCCTTCGTGAGGCTTGCGTCGCTCGCTTGCGCTTAGGGCTCGCTCGCGGCGGCATCGCGCCTGATTCGCGCCGGCGCCGCGTTGCGGTGGCGGAGCAGCGGTAACGCCGCCCCCGCCGCCTGACGCGACGGACTCCATCTCTTGGCCTCCTACGTCGAAAAGATCGCGCGCTTGCAGGCGGAAATCGCCGCAGCCCCGGGCGCCTCGGCGCGGGTGGGTCTCGCCAAATCGACGTCGAACCTGTTTCGGGACCGGGCCCGGCGCACGGCGCCCCGAATCGACCTCAAGCATTTCAATCGCGTCGTCGCCTTCGACGCCGCCGCCCAGACCGTCGACACCGAAGGGATGACGACCTACGCCGAGCTAGCGTCGGCGACGCTCACGCATCGGGCGATGCCCTGCGTCGTGCCGCAATTGAGGTCGATCACCGTCGGCGGCGCGATGGCCGGAGTCGGCATCGAGGCGACTTCGTTCCGGCATGGACTGGTGCACGACACGGCCGTCGCGCTGGAAGTGCTGACCAGCGACGGCCGCGTCGTCATCTGCACGCGCGACAACGAGCACCGCGACCTGTTTTTCGGTTTTCCCAATTCGTACGGCACCCTCGGCTACGCACTGAAGCTGACGATGCGCACGCAGCCGGTCTGCAAGTTCGTGCACGTCGAGCACAACCGGTTCTCCGCTGCCGGCGATTGCTTCGCCGCGATCGGCCGTCTGGCTGCCGGTCGGGACATCGATTTTCTCGACGGCGTCGTATTCGCGCCCGACGAAATGGTCGTGTCGGTCGGGCGCTTCGTCGACGAAGCGCCCTATGTCAGCGACTACAGCTTCGAGCGCATCTACTACCGCTCGCTGCGCGAGCGCGCGACGGACTTCCTGACCACCGAGGGCTATCTGTGGCGCTGGGATACCGATTGGTTCTGGTGCTCGAAGAACGTCGGCGCGCAGCATCCGCTGCTGCGGCGACTGTATGGGCGAAGGCGGCTGAACTCGGTTACCTATCAGCGGATCATGCGCTGGAACAGCCGGTGGGGACTTACCCGCGTGCTCAACCGGGTTCGCGGCGTGTACGCCGAATCGGTGATCCAGGACGTCGACATTCCGATCGACCGGGCAGCGGAGTTCCTGGCGTTTCTGCACGCCGAGGTCGGCATCCTGCCGATCTGGCTTTGCCCGATCCGTGCGCCCGACGCCGCCGCGTTCACGCTCTATCCGCTGACTCCCGGAACAGTGTATGTCAACTTCGGATTCTGGGATGTGGTCACGACACGCGAGCAGCGCCCCGTAGGCTTCTGCAATCGGCTGATCGAGCGCAAGGTGCGCGAGCTCGGCGGGATCAAGTCGCTTTACTCCGACTCGTACTTCACCGAAGACGAGTTCTGGGCGATCTACAACCGTCAGGCATATGCGGCGCTCAAGGAAAGGTACGATCCTGCCGGCGCCCTTGGCGATCTGTATGCCAAAACTGTGCTTCGTGCGTAACGGGCTAACTAAAGCGCTACGCTCATTCCGCCATCGACGATCAGCAGCTGCCCGGTGATGTAGTTCGATGCGCTCGAGGCGAGAAATACGGCGGTTCCGGCCAGCTCGTCGGGCTGGCCCCAGCGGCCCGCGGGCGTGCGCTTGCACACCCATGCGTTGAACTCGGCATTGTCGATCAGCGCGCGATTCATTTCGGTCGCAAAATAGCCCGGGGCGATCGCGTTGACCTGGATGTTGTGCGGTGCGAGCTCGACGGCCATGCCGCGCGTCAGCTGGCGCACGCCTCCCTTCGCTGCGGTGTACGGCACGACGCTCGGGCGCGCCATCTCGCTCATCAGCGAGGCGATGTGCACGATCTTGCCGCTCTTGCGCGCGATCATGCCCGGCAGCACGGCCTGCGACACGACGAAGGGTGCGGTCAGATTGGTGGCGATGATGGCGTCCCAATCCTGCTGTGAAAAGTCGGCCAGCGCCCCTCGGCGCTGGATGCCTGCATTGTTGACCAGCACGTCGATCCGGCCGTGCTCGCTCTCGATCGCCGTCACCGCGGCTCGCACCGCATCACGATCGGTGACGTCGAATATCGCGGTCGATGCCTTCAGCGACTGGGCCGTCAACGCCCGCGCCGCCGGTTCGACCGCCTCGATCCGGCGCCCGTTGAGGACGACCGAGGCCCCGGCCCGCGCGAGGCCTTGCGCGATAGCAAAGCCGAGGCCGCGATAGGCGCCGGTAACCAGCGCGACCTTGCCCGACAGATCGAACACGGATTGCATCGGTTCGCCTCCTTCTAATTACAGCACGAGGCCGCCTGCACTCGGCGCTCACCGCGGCCGATGCAAAGCGAGTGTCTCAGAACAGCGCTTGCGTATCGGCATCGATCGGCAAAGCCTGTCCCGAAATGTTGGCGCCCAGAGGCGAGGCGAGAAAAACGATCGCGTTGGCGATGTCGTCGGCGGATACCAGCCGTCTGAGTGATGTCCGAGCGAGTGCTTCGTCGCGAACCGTCGCGGCGGAGACGCCGCGCGCGGCGGCTTTGTTGGCAAAGACCGCATCGATGCGCGGACCGGCGACCGAGCCGGGACAGATCGCGTTGACCCGGACGCCGTCGCGGCCGAGCTCGATCGCCAGCGACTTGGACAGCCCTATCACGGCCCACTTGGACGCGGCGTACGGCGTGCGCATCGGGAAGCCGAAGCGGCCTGCGGCCGACGAAAGATTGGCGATGCTGGGATTGCTGCTCTTCCTGAGCCACGGAATGGCACGCTGCGCGCACAGGAACTGTCCGGTCAGGTTGACCGCGAGCGTGCGTTCCCAATCGGCCAGCGCGATGTCTTCGCAGGCCGCGGTCGGACCGGCGATGCCGGCGTTGTTGACCAGGGCGTCGAGGCCGCCGAAGGTCGCGGTCACCTGGTCGAGCATCCGCGCGATCGCCTTGCCGTCGGCAACGTCGCAGACACTCCAGACAATGGCGGGGTCGCTTGCCGCGACCGACTCCAACGCCGCCTGGTCGATGTCGCACACGTGAACTCGAGCGCCTTCGCGAGCAAATGCCCGCGCCGTCGCGAGACCGATGCCGGACGCGCCGGCCGTGACGAGGACGCGCAATCCGCGGATCGCGAGATCCATGTTCAGCTCTCCTGGAAACGAAGCGAATCGCGCAATCGCGGACCGCTCGCGCGTTGGGGTCGAGGACGATCGCGCGGCATGGACAGCAATAGCGCTTTGGGATTATAACTGGCATCGCATTTCGCCAAGCGGTGCCGAACGGCCATTGTTTAACGAGCCGTGGCCCGCTTTCTCGTCATCCCGAGGAGGAGTCATGGATCGTTCGCCGACAAGCCGTCGCCGTCGCAGTTTGCTCAAGGGAGCCGGAGCGGCCGCCGCCCTGGGCGTCGCCGGATTTCCCGCCATCATTCGCGCCCAGTCCGATGCGATACGGATCGGCCACCTGACGCCGCGCACCGGCTTTCTCGGGCCGCTGGGCGAATACGCAGTGATGGGCGTGAATCTCGCGGTCGACGAGATCAATGCCGCCGGCGGGATCATGGGCCGCAAGCTCGACCTGATCGCCGAAGACAGCGTCAATCCGCAGACGGCATCGACCAAGGCCGAGCGCCTGATCGAGCGCGACAAGGTCGTCGCGATCATCGGCGAGATCAGCTCGGCGTCGGGACTGGCGATAGCGCAGGTGGCGCAGCGCAACCGAACGCTCTTTTTCAACACCGGTTGCAACTCCGACGAACTGCGCGGCAAGTCGTGCAACCGCTACATGTTCCACACCGAGGCCGCCAACAGCATGTACGTCAGCGCCTGCGGGCAGGCCTTGCTGCGCGACGGCATGGTCAAGGGCAAGAAGTGGTACAGCCTGACCGCAGACTATGCGTTCGGGCACGACCTGCTCAAGGTGGCCAAGCGTTTCATGACCGCGAACGGTGGAGAGTTCGCCGCCGACGAGCTGGTCGCGACCGATGTCGCCGATTTCTCTCCGTACATGCTCAAGATCCGCAACGCCAAGCCGGACCTCGTGGTATCGAATCTCGCCGGCGCGCAAATCACCAATTTCATGAAACAGTATCTCGAATTCGGATTGCCGTTTCCGGTCGCCGGATTCGGCTTCGACACTGCCGTCGCGTGGGGCGCCGGCAAAGGCAACGTGCTCGGCATCTGGCCGCTGGTCTGGGACTCGCAGTTGAAGACGCCGGCGTCGCAGCGATTCACCGACGCGTTCGTGAAAAAATACGGCAAGCCGCCGGAGAACCAGGCCTGGGGCGACTACATGTCGACCAAGCACGTCGCGCAGGCGATGAACGAGATCAAAAGCACTGATTCGACCAAGGTCGTCGAGCATCTGGAGAAGGGCGCCAAGTTCGACATCCTCAAAGCGCGCGAAGGCTATTACCGCGGCTGGGACCATCAGTTGATGCAGGAGATGTATACGATCACATTCAAGAAGGCTGCCGACGTCAAGGATCGCTGGGATCTGTTCACCTTGTCTCCGCCGGTGCCGGCGGCCAGCCAGAGCCTCGAAGTGATCGCGCCGACGCGCGAAGAGAACAACTGCACGATGCCCGCCTGATCAAAACGGCGATGCGCGCGGTGCGCCGCCGCGCGCGGCGGCGGTCACGATGCTAATCGAGGTTCTCGAGCAGGTATTGAACGGCCTGCTCGCCGGCGCCTATTACCTGCTGATCGCGCTCGGCCTGACGCTCATTTTCTCGCTGGGCGGGCTGGTCAACCTCGCGCACGGGGCGTTCTACGCACTGGGGGCGTATTTCGCCGTCAAGCTCGCCGACACGCTCGGTTTCGCCGGCGCGCTGGTCGTCTCGCCGCTGGCAGTCGCCGGCGTCGGTCTGGTCGTCGAGCGCCTGCTGTTCCGTCGCTTTTACCGCGAGGATCCCGCGCTCGGCCTGCTGCTGACCTTTGGCCTGGCGCTGGTCGCCGAGCAGGCGCTGCGCTGGATATTCGGTGCGGCGCCGATTCCGTTTTCGATTCCGCCGGCGCTGAAAGGTCAGGTCTTCGTCGGCGATTTCATCTATTCGAAGTACCGGCTGTTGATGCTCGCCATCGCCGCCGCCGCCGTTGCGGGGCTGTGGCTGCTGCTGCGGCGGACGCCGTTCGGAAGAGTCGTCCGCGCCGGGGTGCAAAACCCCGACATGGTCGCCGCACTCGGGATTTCGCTCGCGCCGTACATGGCCAGCGTGGTTGCGCTGGCAGTCGCCCTGGCTGCCTTGGCCGGCGTGCTGCTGGCACCGATTTCCGGTGTCCATCCGGCAATGGGCACCGATATCCTGACGGCGTCCTTCGTCGTCGTCGTCATCGGCGGGCTGGGCTCGTTCTGGGGTGTCGTCTGGGCGGCGCTGATCGTCGGTGTCGTGCGCGGCCTGACCGTGTATTTCTTTCCCCCAGCGGCGGAAGCTTCGATGTACCTGCTGATGCTGCTGGTGCTGCTGTTCCGGCCGCGCGGCTTGTTCGGCGAGCGGATCCAGCGCTTCGAATGAACCTGCCGCGCTCGCCGCTGGCAATCGCCGCACTGGTGTGCGCGGGATTGCCCTTTGCGCTGCTCGCAGGGGGCCTAACCTTGACCAGCGCGACCGACGTGGTGATCTTCGCCATCGCATGCATGGCGCTGAACGTCCTGGTCGGCCATACCGGCCTGGTTTCGTTCGGCCACGGCGCATGGTTCGGCCTCGGCGCCTATGCTGCGGCGCTGGCCCAGCGCCATTGGTTTCCCGCATCGGTTCTCTGGCCCGCGCTGTTCGCGCTGGTCTTCCTGCTCGTCGCCTCGGTGCTCGTCGGTTTCCTGGTGCTGCGCCGTCGCGGCGTTTACTTCTCGCTGCTTACGCTGGCATTCTCGGCGCTGACCTATGCGGTGGCGTTTCGCTGGACCGCGTTCACCGGCGGCGAGAACGGCCTCGGCGGGGTCAGTCGCGCGACGTGGCTCGGCGTCGACCTGGAGAACCCGTGGGTCTACTACGCCGTCGTCGCGACGCTCGGTCTGCTCGTCGTCCATGCGCTGTCGCGCTTTCACGCGTCACCGATCGGTAGCGTCCTGCTCGCGATTCGCGAGAACGAGCAACGCGCGCAGTTCATCGGCTATGCGACGCAGCGGTACAAGCAGATCGCCTATGCGGCATCGGCGACGCTGACCGGCTTTGCCGGTGTCCTGTTTGCGTTTCACCATCGCTTCGCCTCGGCCGATCCGACGTCGATCTCCTCGTCCGGCGAGTTGCTGGCCATGGTGATCATCGGCGGCATGAGAAGCCTGCTGGGCCCGGCGCTCGGGGCGTTGTTCTACATTCTCTTTCGCGAATACCTGTCGATCTGGACGCCGAACTGGTTGTTTTTTTTCGGCCTGTTGTTCGTCGCCTTTGTCGTGTTCTCGCCGACCGGCCTGGTCGGCGTGTGGCGGCGTCTCACCGAGCCGATGCGTCCCCGCACCGTCGAGGCTGCCGCGATGGCGGATCGCTCGATCGAGCATGGGCGACCGCTGCCGGCGTTTCTTTTGCCGGCCGCGCGTCCGGCGGGGACCGTGCTCGAGGCCAAGGGGCTGGCGAAGGCATTCGGCGGTATTCATGCCGTCGAGGAAGCAAGCCTTGCAGTGGCCGATCGCACGCTCCACGCGTTGATCGGACCCAACGGCGCCGGCAAGACGACGCTGTTCAATCTGGTTTCCGGGATGTTCATGCCCGATCGCGGCCGCGTCGTGCTCGACGGCCGCGACGTCACCGGTGAGACGCCGCACCGCATCGTCGCAGCCGGGCTGGCGCGGTCGTTTCAGATCACCAATCTGTTTCCGGCGCTTTCGGTCGGGGAGAACCTGCGGCTTGCCGTGCAGGCGGGCGACCGGTCCCATTTCGACGGCTGGACGCCAACGACGGCGATCGAGCCGGTGCAGGGACGCACGCGCGAGCTGATCGGCTTTCTCGGCCTGACCGGGATCGAACAGGCCGAAGCAGGCGCGCTATCCTACGGCGGCCAGCGACTTCTCGACATGGGCCTGGCGCTCGCCTCGGCGCCGCGCGCTCTGCTGCTCGACGAGCCTCTCGCCGGGCTTGCTGCCGCCGAGCGTGAGCGTGTCGCGGGCTTGGTCAAGCGCATATCCCGCGATATCCCGGTGCTGCTGGTCGAGCACGACATCGATCGCGTGTTCGCGCTTGCCGACAGGGTGACGGTGATGAACGAGGGCCGCGTCCTGGTCGACGGCACCGCGGACGATGCGCGCAACAGCCGCGCGGTGCAGGAGATCTATATCGGCGTCGGCACCGCCGCGCTGGCCGCCGGAGCTCACGGCCACGCCGGGCGCGGCACCGGTCCGGAATTGCTGAGCCTGGATCTGGTCGACGCCTACTACGGAAAGAGCCATATCCTGCAACGCGCCTCACTGGTTGCGCACGAGCAGGAAATCGTCGCACTGCTCGGTCGCAACGGCGCGGGCAAGTCGACGTTGCTCAAGACGATCATCGGCATCGTGCGCGCCGCCGGGGGAAGCATCCTGCTCGGCAACGAGGAGCTGGCCGGGCGGCCGGCGGCGGCAATCGCCCGGCTTGGCGTGGGCTACGTGCCGCAGGGAAGGGGGCTGTTCGCCGGAATGAGCGTGCGCGACAACCTGGAGCTCGGACGGCTCAGACGTGAAAAAGGCGCGGGGGTCGCATGGAGCGAAGACAGGATTCTCGGGTTCTTCCCGCAGCTCAAATCGAGGCTCGACACACCGGCCGATTTCCTGTCCGGCGGCGAGCAGCAGATGGTGGCGGTCGCGCGGGCGCTGTCGGGCCACGTCCGCGTGCTGCTGCTGGACGAGCCGTTCGAAGGACTGGCACCGGCGGTCGTCGAGGAACTGTTCGAGGTCTTCGACAAGTTGCGAAGCGAGGTTACGATGATCATCGTCGAGCATAACCTCGACCTTGTGCTGGCGCTGGCGAACCACGCCTATGTGCTGGAGCGCGGCAGCGTCGTCTACGAAGGTGCAGCTACGGAGCTTCGGGAAAATCTCGACCTGCGGCGCCGTGTTCTGTGGATGTGAGGCGATGGACAAGACGATAGCAGTCATCGGCGCCGGCCTGATCGGCCGCGCCTGGGCGATGGTATTCGCGCGGGGAGGGTGGGCGGTCCGGCTGACCGACAGCAACGCGGAGCAGCTGGCGCACGCCCGCGCGTTCATCGCGGCAAGTCTCGATGAACAGCAGCGATACGGGCTCGTCGGCGACGCCCGCGCGGCGCTTGCGCGCATCGAGCATGCGGCCGACATCGAGTCGGCGATCGAGGGTGCCGACTGGGTGCAGGAGAATCTGCCGGAAAAAGTGGAGGTCAAGCGCGATGTCTTCGCGCTGCTCGATCGTCACGCCCGCCCGGACGCCGTGCTCGCCAGCTCGACCTCGGCGATTCCGGCATCGCGATTTACCGAAAGCCTGGCCGGGCGTGCGCGCTGCCTGGTCGCGCATCCAGTCAATCCGCCGCATCTGGTGCCGATCGTCGAGCTGTGCGGCGCGCCATGGACGGCGCCGGCGACGATCGAGCACGCCGAACGCGTATTCGCGTCGCTTGGCCAGGTCCCGATCGTCGTCCGGCGCGAGCTCGACGGTTTTGTGCTCAATCGCCTGCAGGGTGCGCTATTGTCGGAAGCGATGCGGCTGGTCGGCGAGGGGTACGTGTCCGCCGACGACCTCGACAAGACGGTGCGCGACGGACTCGGGCTGCGCTGGTCGTTCCTCGGGCCGATGGCGACGATCGAATTGAACGCACCCGGCGGCGTAGCCGATTACTGCGCGCGCTACGGCGATTTCTTCCGCCGCCTTACCGCCGACCCGGCGGGGCCGGACGTATGGGATGCCGCCAACGCGGCGAGAGTTGCCGCTGCGCTGGGCGCGCCGCGCTCGCCCGAGGCGAGGGAAGCCAGGACCGTGTGGCGCGATCGGCGCCTGATGGCGCTGGTCGCCCACAAACGCGAACAACCGGATTCCGAATAAGGAGGTCAACGATGGCAGCGAGACAGGGACGCAGCGTAATCATCACCTGCGCGATTACCGGATCGATTCACACGCCTTCGATGTCGCCCTATCTGCCGGTGACACCGCAGGAAATCGCCGACGCGGCGGTCGGCGCGGCCGAAGCGGGGGCGGCGATCGTCCATCTGCACGCGCGCGACCCGATCGACGGACATCCGACGCAGGACCCGAAATACTTCCGCGTCTTCGCGGCTGACATCGCCCGGCGCAGCGACGTCGTGATCAATTTCACGACCGGGGGCGCCGCCACGATGACCATCGAGGAACGTCTGCAGCCGGCGCTGCAGCTCAAGCCCGAGGTCGCGTCGCTCAACATGGGATCGATGAACTTCGGGCTCTTCCCGATGCTCAGGCGCTTCTCGACGTTTAAATTCGACTGGGAGCGCACCTATCTTGCGACGTCTGACGAGCGCGTGTTCAAGAACACGTTCAAGGATATCGAATACATCCTGACCTCGTGCGCCAACAACGGCACGCGGTTCGAGATCGAGTGCTACGACATCGGGCATCTGTACACGGCGGCGCATTTTTTCGATCGCGGCATCGTCAAGCCGCCGCTGTTCATCCAGAGCGTCTTCGGGATACTCGGCGGCATCGGTGCGCACCCGGACGACGTCGCGCACATGAAGCGCACCGCCGACCGGTTGTTCGGCGATCAGTATCGCTGGAGCGTGCTTGGCGCCGGGCGCAATCAGCTGCCGGTCGCGGCGATGTCGGCGGCGATGGGCGGCAACGTGCGGGTCGGTCTCGAGGACAGCCTGTGGCTGGGGCCGGGGAAGCTCGCCGAATCGAATGCCGCGCAGGTGCGCGCGGCGCGCGCGATGATCGAAGCGATGGGCCTGTCGGTCGCGACCCCCGACGAGGCGCGGGAAATCCTGAAGCTCAAAGGCCGGTCGGCAGTGGCGTTCTGAAGCGACGGCCAAAGCGCGAAGCGCCGCCCGCCGATCCAAAGTAAAGCGCGGCCCGGCGTATTACTGGCGCGCGCCGCGGACGCAAAAAGAGTCAGCGCTTCAGGCCGCCACCTTGATCGCGGCGAGCGCCGCCGCCGCACCGGGCGCCGCAGCGCGGAAGCTCGCCACCAGCTCGGCTTCCTTCGCCTTCGCCGCCTTCAGATGGCGATCCTTGACGTGGCCGTAGCCGCGAATGTGCTCCGGGATCGACGCGAGATCGGCCGCGATCGCGTGATTGTGTGCGGCCAGCCGCGGGAGGAGCTCGTCGATGAGCGCTTCGTAATCGGTGATCAGCCGGCGCTCGGTTCGCCGCTCGTGCGTCCTGCCGAACACGTCGAGTGCGGTGCCGCGCAACCATTTCATCTTCGCCAGCACGCGGAACGCCGTCATCATCCACGGCCCGTATGTGCTCTTCTTTGCTTCGCCGGTGACCGGATCGGGCTTGTTCGACAGCGGCGGCGCAAGATGGAAATTTAGCTTGTAGTCGCCTTCGAACTGCGCGGCGATGCGCTTCAGAAAGTCGCCATCGGTATAAAGCCTTGCGACTTCGTATTCGTCCTTGATGGCAAGCAGCTTGAAATAGTAGCGCGCCACCGCTTCGGTCAGCGCAGTCTTGCCGGGCAGCCGCGCGGTTTCGGCGGTGCGCACCTTGGCGACGAAATCGGTGTAGCGCCTGGCGTACGCGGCGTCCTGGTAATCGGTCAGGAACGCGGCGCGGCGCGCGATCATCTCGTCGACCGATTCCGACAAGCGTTGCGAGTCGGGCTTGGCCGACGCCGGCACCGCAGCCGCCGCAACCCGTGCCGGATCGACGGCTGCTAGACGGCCCCAGCGGAAGCTTTGCTTGTTCGACTCGACCGCCGCGCCGTTCAGCTCGATCGCGCGCAGGATCGCGTCCTCGCCGAGCGGAATCAGGCCGCGTTGATAGGCGAAGCCGACCATGAACAGGTTGGTGGCGATCGAGTCGCCCATCAGTCCGGTCGCGAGCCGCGTCGCATCGAGGAACTCGGCGTCGCCGGGCGCGACGGCGTCGCGGATTTCGTGCTCCATCGATCCGAGGGGAAACTTGAGGTCGGCGTTGCGGGTGAACTCCGCCGGCATCACCAGCGCGGTGTTGACCAGCGCACGGGTGATGCCTCTTTGCATCTTGGCGACGGCCTCGTCGCCGACGCCGGTCAGGATATCGCAGGCCAGCACCAGCTTCGCTTCGCCGGCGGCGATTCGCGTCGCGTGGATCCGCTCGGGTGTGTCGGCGATGCGCACGTGCGATACGACGGCGCCGTTCTTTTGCGCGAGCCCGGTCATGTCGAGCACGCTGCAACCTTTGCCCGCGAGGTGAGCGGCCATGCCCAGCAATGCGCCTATGGTCACGACGCCGGTGCCGCCGATACCGGTGACCAGAATTCCGTAAGGCTCGGTCGTCGCCGGCGCTGCCGGATCGGGCAGCGCGGTGACATCGAGCGCATCGGCACGCTTCGGCTTGCGCAAGCCGCCGCCCTCGACGGTGACAAAGCTTGGACAAAAGCCGTTGACGCAGGAAAAATCCTTGTTGCACGAGCTCTGATCGATGGTGCGCTTGCGGCCGAACTCGGTCTCGACGGGAGCTACCGAAACGCAGTTGGACTTGACGCCGCAGTCGCCGCAGCCTTCGCAGACCAGCTCATTGATGAATACGCGCTTCGCCGGATCCGGGTACTTGCCGCGCTTGCGGCGCCGGCGCTTTTCCGCCGCGCAGGTCTGGTCGTACAGAAGCACCGTGCAGCCCGGCGTGTCGCGGAGCTCGCGCTGTACCTTGTCCAGGTCGTCGCGATGGTGGATCGCGGTGCCGGCGGCAAAATAGCCGGATGGATACTTGTCCGGCTCGTCGCTGACGACGACGATCTTTTCGACGCCTTCGGCGGCGACCTGCCGAGCGATGATCGCGGGCGAGATCGGGCCGTCGACCGGCTGGCCGCCGGTCATTGCGACCGCATCGTTATAGAGAATCTTGTAGGTGATGTTGACCTTGGCCGCGACCGAGGCGCGGATCGCCAGCACGCCGGAATGGTAATAGGTGCCATCGCCGAGGTTGGCGAAGATGTGTTTCTCTTCGGTAAAAGGCGCCTGCCCGATCCAGGGCACGCCTTCGCCGCCCATGTGCGTGAACGTCGACGTCGAGCGATCCATCCAGATCGCCATCACGTGGCAGCCGATGCCCGCGGTCGAGCGGCTGCCTTCAGGCACCTTGGTCGACGTGTTGTGCGGGCAACCGGAGCAGAAGTAGGGGATGCGCTGAAGGCTGATCTTCGGCTTGGCCAGCGCCGCCTCCTTGGCGTTGATGAACGCGACGCGATTTTCGATCTTCTCCTTGTGCCGCGGGTGCAACTCGAGACGCGCGATGCGCTGCGCGATCACGCGCGCGATCATCGCCGGCGTCAGCTCGCTTGCCGCGGGCAGAAGCCAGTCGCCGTGCGGCCGCATCCACTCGCCCTTTTCGTCGAATTTGCCGACGACGCGCGGGCGGACATCGGTGCGCCAGTTGTACAGCTGCTCTTTCAACTGGTATTCGACGATCTGCCGTTTTTCCTCGACCACCAGGATCTCGTCGAGGCCTTCGGCAAAGTGGCGCACGCCTTCGGGCTCGAGCGGCCAGGGCATCGCCACCTTGAACACGCGGATGCCGATGTCCGCGGCGTCGGCCTCGCTGATGCCGAGGTCATCGAGAGCCTGGCGCACGTCGAGATAGCTCTTGCCCGAGGTGATGATCCCGAGCCGCGGCTTCGGGCTGTCGATGACGATGCGGTTGAGCTGATTGGCCCGGCAATAATGCAGCGCGGCGTAGATCTTGAAATCCTGCATCCGCGCTTCGGTCTCGAGGAAACCGTCGGGCCAGCGAATGTGCACGCCGTCCGGCGGAAACGGGAAGTCGTCGGGCATCACCAGCTTGACCCGATCGGGATCGATGGTGACGGAAGCCGAGCTTTCGACGGTGTCGGACACGCATTTGAAACCGACCCAGAGGCCCGAGTAGCGGCTCATCGCCCAGCCATGCAGGCCGAGGTCGATGATCTCCTGGACCGACGACGGATAGAGGACCGGCATCATCGCGGCGGCAAACTGGTGATCCGACTGATGCGGCAAGGTCGACGACTTGGCCGCATGGTCGTCACCCGCCAGGACCAGCACACCGCCGTGCTTCGAAGTGCCGGCGTAATTGGCGTGCTTGAACACGTCGCCGCAGCGGTCGACGCCCGGGCCTTTGCCGTACCACATCGAAAAGACGCCGTCGTATTTGGCGCCCGGGTACATGTTTACCTGCTGGCTGCCCCAGATCGACGTCGCGGCAAGATCCTCGTTCAAGCCCGGCTGGAACTTGATGTGCGCGCGCTCGAGGAACTTGCCCGCCGACCACAGCGACTGATCGAGGGCGCCCAAGGGCGAACCGCGATAGCCGGAGACGAAGCCCGCGGTATTGAGTCCGGCCGCGGCGTCGCGCTGCCGCTGCAGGATCAGCAGGCGAACCAGCGCCTGAACGCCGGTCAGATAGACGCGGCCCGACTCGAGCTGGTATTTGTCGTCGAGAGTGACCGTGCGGAGCGGTTCAGCCACGGTACGCCTCCCTTGCCATCGCGTATTTGTGGCTTCCACTTAACCTGCGCTGCGCGCAGGTTAGTGTACGCTGCAATAAGCCGCTCCGCGGCGTATTGTCCTCGAGAGAAACGTCGCGCAGCGCAGTCGCGCCGGTTGCGGCAGGGGGCATCGGACAAGCTCCAAAAATTTTGTCTCTGGATCGCGCGGTCACCGGATAGGGGCCGCCACCACGGTCGGGGCGATTGTGTCGCCCCGCCGTTTCGAGGCGCGGATTGTACGCCCGTTTCCGCCCGTTAGACAGGCCGGCGGCGCATACGTTTGCCGGCCGCGACGCCCGGTCCGGTAGAATGCCGGCCTTTCGCCAAGGTTTTGCGTGAGATGTCCGATCTTTTGCCCGCGATCGAGCTCGAGACCGCGACCGGCCCTGCGGCCAGCGTGATCTGGCTGCATGGGCTCGGTGCCGACGGCAACGATTTCGTTCCTATCGTTCCCGAGCTCGCCTTGCCGCCGGCCGCGGCCGTGCGCTTTGTGTTTCCGCATGCACCGGTGCGCCCGGTGACAATCAACAACGGCATGCGCATGCGCGCCTGGTACGACATTGCCGCCCCCGACTTGAACAACCGCGCCGATATCACCGGCGTGCGCCAGTCGCAAGGCGAGATCGAGGCGCTGATCACCCGGGAAAAGGCACGGGGCGTGCCGGCGGCGCGGATCGTCCTCGCCGGCTTCTCGCAGGGTGGAGCGATCGCGCTGTACGCCGGGCTGCGACACGCCGAGCGGCTTGCCGGCATCCTGGCGTTATCTACCTATCTGGTGCAGGCCGACAAACTGCCGGCCGAAGCGGCCGCCGCCAACCGGGATGTTCCGATTTTCATGGCGCACGGCACGCTCGATCCGGTCGTACGCTTCGAATGGGGGCTCGCGTCCCGCCGGGCGCTCGAGGCGAACGGCAACCCCGTGGAATGGCATCAGTATCCGATCGAGCACTCGCTCTGCCTCGAGGAGGTGAGGGCGATCGGCGTCTGGCTGGGCAAGATGCTGGCGCCGGTGCGTTAGGGCTACGTGCGCATCCGGAGTCGCGCGCCGTCGTCTCGAACGACGCGAAATCCCAGCCTCGCATAGAGGTGACGTGCAGGATTGCAGGCCAGGACGTTGAGCTCGACGTGCCGCTCGCTGTCTTCCGCCAGCGCGATCACCGCCCCGAGGATCGCGCTGCCGATGCCGTGCCCGCGCTCGCCGGCGGCAAGCTCGATGTCGCGAAGAAAAATCGAGCGCCAGTGCCGGGTCAGGCTGATGCGGCCGACGTCGGTGGGCCCGCTTGCCGTGCGCACGATCACCGCATTGTGCAGCGGCGAGTAGCTGGTCGCGAAATGCGTGCGCTGCCATGCCTCGTTCCAGCCCCAGGTGACCTCGACGTAGTCGCGCATCGCTTCGCGATGCAGCTCGTAGAGGAACCCCTCGTCGCCGGCAGTCGCCTGTCGCAGCGCATAGCCGCGGAACGCGGCGGTCCCCGCCAGCGTCCTCGTCAAAGGGTCAATCCACCTTGCCACGCCTGCTCCGATGGTCCGATGCGGCCTCGGCCGACGGCGTTGCGGTCGGCTCGCGGCCCGGTCCGATGCCGCGGCGCGATAGCGAGTCGCGCAGCAGAAATTCGATTTGTCCGTTGACGCTGCGAAGCTCGCTTTGCGCCAGGCGGTCGAGCGCCGTCCAGAGCGCCGGGTCGAGGCGCAGCAGAAAAGCCTTTTTTTCAGCCACGTCGGCAGTGCTCGCGTCCGCGGCGCGCCGAGTCAATCGACATGGCGAAACCGGACATAGAGCGCGATCGTCCACGCCGCCATTGCAGCCAGCAGTCCCGCCAGAACGGCCACGAACAGCACGCCCGGAAGCTGCGGCGGGGCAGTCGTATTCGCCTGCAGTATGACGTAATGCAGCGCGGCGGCGAACACCGTCAGCACGGCGCCTTGCGCGCAGCCGAAGGACAGCAGTGTCGCCAGGGTTTGCTCGCGACGAGCCTCCGACAGCCAGTACGCGCGATGCGGCAGGTTGATCAGCCGCGGCGCGGCGCGCGGGATCAGCGCGATGAGGCCGACGATGACGAGCGGCAACAGTATCGCCAGTGCGAGCATCCAGACCAGATATTGATTCCGGGTCAGCCAGCCGTTGACCCCGGAGCCACTGTCGAAGTGCGAAGCGACCAGGCTGGGCAATTGACCGGCGGTGCCCGCGATGAAGGCCGCGCTGACGGCGATCAGCGCGACGAGCACAAAAAGCGCGGGTCGGCGCATGTTGTTCTCCCGTTGAAGTGAACTCCGATGCTATCGCCGCGCTTTTCGCGCCCGGCCGCGAAAGTTGAGCATGGCGAACAGCATGCCCAGCGCCGCCCCGACCGCGAGGCCGAACGGGCTGTTGCCCAGCGCCGTCCCGACGGCGGTGCCCAGTCCCGCGCCGACGGCGGACCACAAACCCGGATTGCTGGCTCGTACGTGGATCATCGTTCGCTCCTTGGGTTGATTCGGGATCAGTTGTACAAAGTCCCGGTATTGATGACCGGCTGGACTTCGCTTTCCGCGCAAAGGACGGTCATCAGGTTGCTGACCATCGCGGCCTTGCGCTCGTCGTCGAGCGCGACAACCTGCTTTTCGGACAGCTCGCGCAGCGCCATTTCCACCATCGACACCGCGCCGTGCACGATTTTCGTCCGCGCGGCGATGATCGCCTCGGCCTGCTGCCGGCGCAGCATCACCTGCGCGATCTCAGGCGCGTACGCCAGATGCATCAGCCGGGCTTCCTCGACAACGACGCCGGCCTTGTCCAGGCGCTGTTGCAACTCGACGACCAGTGCGCGCGAGACGGTGTCGGCGCTCGCCAGCAGCGTTGGTTCCGGCATGTTGCCGGCCAGCGCGTCGGCATGGTCGTAGGCGAACGACGAGGCCAGATGCCGTACCGCGGCCTCGCTCTGCAGCTTGACGTAATTTTCGTAGTTGTCGACGTCGAAACTGGCTCGCGCCGTGTCGTCGACGCGCCAGACGACGACCGCGGCGATTTCGATCGGATTGCCGCGCTTGTCGTTGACCTTGAGCCGCTCGCCGTTGAGATTGCGCGCGCGCAGCGAGATCTTGCGCCGGCTGTAGAAGGGATTGGTGCCGCGCAGCCCCGGAACCCGTGAGCTTCCTCGATAGCTGCCGAACAGCTGCAGGATCACCGCCTCATTCGGCTGCAGCGTATACAAGCCCGCGAGGATCAAGAGGCCCAGCATGAACAACGCGACAAAGGTGAGTATCGCGGCAAGCAGGCCCGACATCGACGGCGGGCCGCTGTAGGGCATGCCGCGCAACAGTTGCCAGATGCCGGCCGCCAGCAGCAGCAGCCCGATCGCCAGCGCGGCGAATCCGTTCCAGGTGACGATCGCGCGCTCCTGGTGCGCGTTCTTGCGCTCGCCGATCTGTTGCATGCGTGCCCTCCGACAGTGGACGCGGCCGCCGCATTCGCGCGACCGATATTGTTATGATATCACAACAATATCGTCCGATGTCAAGACCCTGCCGCGGGTCGCAGTGAAGGCGAAAAAAAGAGCGGACGGGGGACCGTCCGCTCGGGGACCGAAGCCGGGGAGTCACCGGCACCGGGGGAGAACTAAGCCGATTTAGCCAAGCGTCACCGGGATGAAGATCTGCGCGTTGTCGCGCTGTACCAGCAAGGCAACGGTCTTGCCCGACTTGGCGACCATCGACTTGAGCTCTTCGACGGTCCTGACCGGCTGGGTATTGACCGCAACGATCACATCGCCCGGCCGGACGCCCGCGCGTTCGGCCGCGCCCGCGACGTCCTGCACGACCAGCCCGCCGGCGATGTCGTTGTCGCGCCGCTCTTCGGCGGTCAACGGCCGCACGGCGATGCCGAGCCGTGCGTTGCCCAGATCCTGCTTGCCGCCCGAGGCGACGATGTTCTTGCCGTCATCGATCGAGCCCAGTGTCGCGGTCAGATGCTTTTCCGCGCCGTCGCGCCAGATGCCCAGCGTCACGCTCGCACCGGGAGAAAGCGATGCGATCTTCGGCGGCAGATCCGACGAGCCCGCGATCTCTTCACCGTTCAACGTGAGGATCACGTCTCCCGGCTTGAGGCCCGCCTTGGCGCCCGCGCCGTCCTTCTGCACCGAGCTGACCAGCGCACCCTTGGGCGACTTTAGGCCGAAGTTCGCGGCCAGCGCCTGGTTGACGTCCTGGATCGCGACGCCCAGCCTGCCGTGCGAAACCTTGCCGTGCTTGACGATCTGCTGCTCGACTTGCATCGCGACGTCGATCGGTATCGCGAACGCGAGGCCCTGCGACCCGCCGGAACGGCTGAATATCTGCGAGTTGATGCCGATGACTTCACCCTTCAGGTTGAACAGCGGGCCACCCGAGTTTCCGGGATTGACCGCCGCATCGGTCTGGATGAACCGCACGTACGAGTCTTCCGGCAACGCGCGCGACTTGGCGCTGACGATGCCCGAAGTCACCGTGTTCTCGAAACCGAACGGCTGTCCGATCGCGACCACCCACGATCCGACCCTGGTCTGCGCCGGATCGCCGGTCTTCACCGCCGGTAGATTCTTTGCATCGATCTTCAGCACCGCGATGTCGGTGGTCTTGTCGACGCCGAGCACCTTGGCGGTGAATTCGCGCTTGTCGGTCAGCTTGACGTTGACGTTATCGGCGCCGTCGACGACGTGCGCATTGGTCAGCACGATGCCGTCGGGGTCGATGATGAAGCCCGAGCCTACGCCGCGCGTCGGACCCTGCCGCGGCATCTGGAAGTTATGGAAAAACTGGCGAAATTGCGGCGGAAGCCCTTGCAAATCGGGCGTGTCGTCGTTTTCGTCCTGACCGAGCACCTTGCGGTTGTCCGAGGTCACGCTGATGTTGACGACCGCCGGCCCGTATTGCTCGACGAGTCCGCTGAAGTCCGGCAGCGCCACCGCGGGTGCGCCATTGACGGCAACCGTCGGTGCGGCGGGATTGACGGTCGGCACGACGGCGGCAAACGCCGCCGACGGCAGCAGGCGGTCTGCAGCGACACCGCCGAGCGCGAACGCCCCGGCAATCGCGACCGCGACCGCGCTGCGTTTCAAGACATTGGCTTGCATCGTTTTCTCCTGGAAGTATCCGGACATCCAATCCGGCTTGCATACAAGAATAGGAACCGATACTTAAGCGAAACTTAAGGCGCATCGCGCTGATATCGGGCTGCGCGCCGCGGCGGGCGACAGCGAGGGCGGGAAGTCCTAGGGGGCTGGAGCCGGCGAGGTTTCCGCGGCCGGGAAGCGCACGCTGATCCCGACCCCGGCGCCTTCCAGGCCCGGCCCCACGGCGATGTCGGCGCCGTGCCGCTCGGCGATGCGCTTGACGATCGACAATCCAAGCCCGCTGCCGCGCACCGCTCCGGTGACGCTACCCCGGACAAAGCGGTCGAACACGCGCTCGCGATCGGCTTCGGGGATGCCCGGGCCGGAGTCGCGCACGCTCAGCACCGCGCGCCCACCATCGCTCGCGACGCCGACGTCGACTCGCCCGGCTTCCGGCGTGTAGCGCAACGCATTGTCGACGAGGTTCGACAACAGGGTCGCGAGCGCATCGGCGTCGCCGCGCACCTGCACAGGACTGTCGGCGCTCAAGCCCAGGTCGATGCGCTTGTCGGCAGCGAGCGGGGCGAGGTCGGCGACGACTTCGCGCGCGAGCGCAGGCAGGTCGACTGTCGCCGGCGGGCGGTCGGCGACGCCGGGCTCCTCGCGCGCCAAGGTCAGCAACTGCTCGACCAGCCGCGTGGCGCGCTCGAGGCCGTCCTTCAAATCGGCCAAAGCGGCGCGACGCCCGGCTTCATCGGTGGCGCGCTCGGCCAGCTGCGCCTGCAGGTGGACGGCGGTCAGCGGCGTGCGCAATTCGTGTGCGGCGTCGGCGATGAACGAGCGTTGCGCGGCCAGAGCCTGGCTCAGACGGCCGAGCAGCCCGTTCAACGCGCCGACCAGCGGCTGCACTTCGCGCGGCAAGCCGGATTCGGACAAGGGCTCGAGCAGCGCAGAAGAGCGCCGTCCGACGGCAGCGGCGACGCGGTCGAGCGGCGCCAGCCCGCGGGCAATCGTCAGCCAGATCAACAGAGCCAGCACCGGCAGCGCCAGCAGCAGTGGGACGACGGTGCGCAACGCCATGCTGGTGGCGAGCTCACGCCGCGCGCTCATCGGCTGCGCGACCTGCACGACCTGGCTGCCGGCGAGCGTGCTGAACACTCGCCAGGCGCCGCTCCGGGTGTCGACGGTGGTGAATCCGAGCTGCGCGTTCTGCGGCAGCACCCGATGCGGCTGCGACAGATACAGCTGCACGCCGTTTCGGTCCCAGATCTGCACCAACAGCGCATTGCTGCCGGGGCCGAGGGCGCCGACGCCGGCCGGCGCCGGCGCGAACGGCGCATCGGTCAGCGACGCCGCCATCTCCTTAAGCTGGTAATCGAACAGCGAGTTGGCCTCTTCGCGGGCGCGAAAATAGGTGCCGAACGCGGCAGCGATGATCGCCAGCGCCAGCCCGCCGAGCAGCCACACCAGCAACTGGCGGCGGATCGATTTCATCGGACCGGTTCGGTCGTGCTGCCGGGCTTGGCGATCATCCAGCCGACGCCGCGCACGTTGCGAATGACATCGGCGCCGAGCTTCTTGCGCAGCGAATGGATATGCACCTCGACCGTGTTGCTTTCCACCGATTCGTTCCACCCGTACAGCTTGTCCTCGAGTTGAGTGCGCGACAGGATCGCTCCGGGCCGCGCCATCAGCGCAGCGAGCAAAGCGAATTCGCGCGGCGAAAGCTCGATCGGCGAACCGGCAAGCCGTGCTTCGCGTGTGGCCGGATCGAGCTCCAGCGCGCCATACGCGATCTTCGGCGCCGCGCGTCCCGCCCCGCGGCGCAGCAGCGCGCGCAGACGCGCCGCCAGCTCGTCGAGGTCGAACGGCTTGACCAGGTAATCGTCCGCGCCCGCATCCAGCCCGGCGACGCGGTCGGCGATGGCATCGCGGGCCGTCGTGATCAGCACCGGCCGGGTGTCTCCGGCACGGCGCATCGCCGTCAACACATCGAGACCGGCCTGTCGCGGCAGTCCGAGATCGAGCACCACCGCGTCGTGCACGCGCTCGGCCAGCGCGGCTTGTGCCGCCCGGCCATCCTCGACCCAGTCGACGGCGAAGCCGTCCTGCGCGAGGCCGCGCCGCACGCTGGCCCCGATCATAGGATCGTCTTCGGCGAGCAATACGCGCATCGTCGCGCGGGCGCTCTTCGGCGCCCGCTTGGGTGTCAGTCCTTGGGCTCGAACTTGAGCGACGCCGAGTTCATGCAATAGCGCTGCCCGGTCGGCTCGGGGCCATCATCGAACACGTGGCCCAGATGCGCGTCGCACGCGGCGCACATGACTTCGGTGCGCCGCATCAAGTGACTGTTGTCGTCAGCGGTGCGCACATTGCCGGCATCCGCCGGCGCATAGAAGCTCGGCCAGCCGCAGCCGGCATCGAACTTGGTATCGGACTCGAACAACAGCGTGCCACAGCAGACGCAGCGATATTGCCCGGCACGCTCGTTGTCCCAGTACTCGCCGGTAAACGGTCGCTCGGTGCCTTTCTGTCGCGTGACGCGGTATTGCTCGGGGGCGAGAACCGCCTTCCATTCCTGGTCCGACTTCGTGACCTTGTTCACCATGAGGAAATCTCCGTAGGATCCGACAATCGATCGAACAAGCTGCTGCAGCGTCATTGTCGTCGAGGCTGCCAGGCGCCTTACGCTGACGGGGGAGCGCGCCATGCAGTATATTGGAGGCTGTACCGCCGTCTTCAACTCCCAATCGGTCCATCTTGGATAGTGCTCCGGCCAGCTCGTTCCGCGCCGACGCCAAAGTGATCGGCGCCGTCGGCTCCGCGCACGCGCTGTCGCATTTCTTCCAGCTGGTGCTGCCGCCGCTGTTTCCACTGCTGCGGGCCGAATTCGGCGTCAGCTATGCGACCCTGGGCGCATTGCTCAGCGTCATGTACGTCGCCAGCGGACTGTGCCAGTTCGGCGCCGGTTTCGCCGTCGATCGCTTCGGGGCGCGTCCAGTTCTGCTCGCCGGTCTCGGGCTTCTCGCCGGCGGCACGCTCGCCGCGGGACTCGTCCCCGGCATCGGATGGCTGTTTCCGCTGGTCGTGCTGATGGGGATCGGCAACGGTGTATTTCACCCGGCCGACTTCGCCGTGCTCAACGCCAACGTCAGTCCGCGCCGCCTCGGCCACGCCTACAGCTCGCACGGCATCGGCGGAAGCCTCGGCTATGCGCTCGCGCCCGTGGTCAGCTTCGGGCTCGCCAGCGCATTCGGATGGCGCACGTCGCTTCTGATATGCGGCGCGCTCGGACTGGTCGCGGTGGCGGTTCTGGCGATGCAACGCAGCGCGCTCGACAGCCGCAAGCATGGCGTCGCGGCACCCAAGCACACGCTGTCCGGCAGCATGGAGCTGTTCCGCCAGCGTGCGATCCTGCTGTGCTTCGCCTATTTCTGCGTGCTGACGATCGGCACCATAGGCATCACGACGTTCCTGGGCACAAGCATCAACGCGGCCTACGGACTGCCGCTCGCGATCGCCGCAACCGCGATCACCGCTTATCTGCTGGGCAACGCGGCTGGCGTGCTGGCCGGCGGCTTTCTGGCCGCACGCACCGCGCGGCACGACAGGGTTGCCGCGACGGGGCTTGGGGTTGGCGCCGTGCTGATCCTGCTGCTCGCGCTGTTCGCGCCGCTGGCGACATGGGCGATCCCCCTGCTCGCGCTGACAGGGCTGGCGCTGGGCGCCACCGGCCCGTCGCGCGACATGATCGTGCGTGGCGCGACGCCGAAGGGCGCGTCGGGACGCGTCTACGGCTTCGTCTATTCGGGACTCGACCTCGGCTCCGCGCTTGGGCCGGTGGCGTTGGGTGCGATGCTCGACCACGGCTCGCCGCGACTGGTCGCGGCAGCGATCGCCGTGTTTCTTTTCGTGGCGATCGCCACCGTCGTGCAGGTCCGCCATGCGGGACGAGGCGTCACCGCGCCTGCCGCGGCCGGCGACTGACCTCCCCATTGCATCAATGGATCTCGGACTAGCGGGCAAGAAAGCTCTGGTCTGCGCCGCGAGCAAGGGTCTCGGACGCGGCTGCGCTGAAGCGCTGGCGCGCGAAGGCGTAGACGTGACGATCGTCGCGCGCACCGAAGCCATACTGCGTCAGGCCGCCGAAGACATCGGCGCGACGGCGGGCCGCGCCGTGCGCTGGGTCGCGTGCGATATCACGACCGCCGAAGGCCGCGGCAAAGCGCTGGCGGCGTGCCCTCAACCGGACATCCTGGTCAACAATGCCGGCGGCCCACCGCCTGGCGACTTTCGCGACTGGGACCGCGACGCGTGGCTGCGCGCGATCGATGCCAACATGCTGACGCCGATCGAGCTGATCAAGGCGACCGTCGACGGCATGATCGCGCGTAACTTCGGCCGCATTGTCAACATCACCTCGTCTGCGGTGAAGGCACCGATCGACATCCTCGGACTGTCGAACGGCGCGCGCAGCGGCCTGACGGGCTTCGTCGCGGGACTCGCGCGCAAGGTCGCGCGGCACAATGTAACGATCAACAATCTGCTGCCGGGCCCGTTCGACACCGACCGCCTGCGCGCCAACATGGAATTGCGCGCCAGGACGGCAGGCCAGCCGCTGGCGGAGCTGCGCCAGGCGCAAATGGACGCCAACCCCTCCGGACGATTCGGCACGCCGGCCGAGTTCGGCATCGCCTGCGCATTTCTGTGCAGCGTGCACGCGGGCTACATCGTCGGCCAGAACCTGCTGATCGACGGCGGCGGGTATCCGGGGACTTTCTAGCGCCCGGCGCTATTATCGAGCTCTATTGCGCCATCGTCATCACCCACTCGAAATGATTCCAACGACACGATGATCGATCTCTATTACTGGCCGACGCCGAACGGCCACAAGATGACGATGTTTCTCGAGGAAGCGAAGCTCGAGTACAAGATCCATCCGGTGAACATCGGCAAAGGCGAGCAGTTCAAGCCGGAATTCCTGGCCATCGCGCCGAACAACCGCATCCCGGCGATCGTCGATCGCGCTCCTGCCGACGGCGGGGAACCGATCGCGATGTTCGAATCGGGCGCGATCCTGCTCTACCTGGCCGACAAGATCGGACGCTTCGTCCCGCGCGATCTGCGCGCGCGGCTGGATTGCATCCAGTGGCTGTTCTGGCAGATGGCGAACCTGGGGCCGCTCGCCGGCCAGAACCATCATTTCGTCCACTATGCGCCGGAACGGCTCCAGTACGCCATCGATCGCTACGTCAACGAAACGGGCAGGCTGTACGCGGTGCTGAACAAGCGGCTGGCCGATCGCGAATTCATCGTCGGCGACTATTCGATCGCCGACGTCGCGTCCTATCCGTGGGTGCTGCCAGAGCGCCAGTCACAGAACATCGGCGACTTCCCGCACCTGAAACGGTGGAAGGAGGCGATCAAGGCGCGTCCCGCGACGGAGCGCGCCTACGCACTGGGCAAGGAAATCAATCCGAAACCCGCGGCGACACGCACCGACGAGGAGAGAAAGATCCTGTTCGGGCAGACCAAGGACGTCGTGCGCTGAATCGACCGGCGTCTTTGCGCAGAGCACCTTGACGCCTACGGCGTTTCGAGCGCGCTCCAGCCGTCTTTGGGAATGCGAGCGATCACGCGAAACCCGCGCTCGCCTAAGGGCCGCACGACGGCTGCTTCCCCTTCCGCCAGATAAGGCGTGCCGGCAACCGCGCGAAACGGGTTGCCGTGGCTGGCGATCGCGAGCACCGTACCGGACGCCGGCGGCGTCGACAGCAAGCGTCGCAGCGCGGCATAACGGTCGGACCCGTCATCGCTCGCCGGGCCCCCTCGGACCGCAGCGTCGACGCGCGCGCGCCCGAATATCAGCTGCGCGGTTTCGCGCGTGCGGCAAAACGGACTCGCCAGCACTTCGCCGATTGGAATGCGCAGCCGTTGAATCGCCGCACCGATCGCCCGCGCCTCGTCGCGGCCGCGGCTGGTCAGGTTGCGCTGGCGCGCGCAATCTTCGTAGCCGCTCATCTGGTCGTCGTTCTGGCCGAAATCGGTCGAGGTGTGGCGGAAATAGAGGATCAATCCGCCGGCGCGCAAGGCGGAGAGCAGCGCCGGCCCGGCGAGCAATTCGTCGGATGCGTGGAGAGGCGCGGCGAATAGAGCGCACAACAGCGACGCGGCGAGGAAGAGCCGTCGTCCGGGTCGGAATCGCGAAAGCGTGGCGCTCATAGAGGTGCGAGGGCAGGGTGCGTCAGTCGCCCGGCGCGAAGCGCACGCTGCGGGCGCCCGCGTCGATGCAGGGATCATCGTCGAATGCGATATCGCCGTCCGGCACCGCCATGCCGCTGGCGCGGATCGCCGCGAAATCCTGCAGGCTGCGATCGAGTAGATGCGTGGTCACGACGTTCGATAGCGCGTTGAAAATGCTCTCGGCGCGGCCCGGATACCGCTTCTGCCAGTCGCACAGCATCGCAGCGACCTGCTTGCGCTGCAGGTTCTCCTGCGAGCCGCACAGCGTGCATGGAATGATCGGGAACGCCATCACCTCGGCATAGCGCGCGAGATCGCGCTCGCGCACGTAAGCGAGCGGACGGATGACGACGTGTTTGCCGTCGTCGGACACCAGCTTCGGCGGCATCGTCTTCAGCTTTCCGCCAAAAAACAGGTTCAGAAAGAAGGTCGCCAGGATGTCGTCGCGATGATGGCCGAGAGCGATCCGGGTCGCACCGAGCTCGCCGGCGACCCGGTATAGCACGCCGCGCCGCAATCGCGAGCACAACGAGCACATCGTTCCGCCTTCGGGAATCACGCGCTTGACGACACTGTAGGTATCCTGCTCGACGATGTGGAACGGCACGCCGCGAGACGCGAGATAGCGCGGCAGCACGTCGGCGGGGAAGCCCGGCTGTTTCTGGTCGAGGTTGACCGCGATCAATTCGAACGGCAGCGGCGCACGATCGCGCAAGCTGAGCAGGACGTCGAGCATCGCGTAGCTGTCCTTGCCGCCGGACAGGCACACCATCACGCGGTCGCCGCGACCGATCATCGAAAAATCGCCGATCGCCTGTCCGACCAGCCGGCGCAGGCGCTTTTTGAGCTTGTTGGCTTCGAACGCCTGACGCTGGGCCTGACGTGCGCTGGAAGTCGCCGCGGGCGCCGTGTCTGCGTGCTCCAGCAGGGTCGGGAACGTCGTCTCGGGCGAGGCGGCCGGCGCGGCAGTCGAGTCGGTCATCGCGGTGTCGGGAATCATTGCGCCAACGTAGCGCGAGTCGCGCTCGAACGCAACCCGCTCTACAATGCAGGGCTTTCAAGCCAGGCCGACCGGCCGGATCGTCTCGGGGGAGGGGAACGCGATGGCAATGCAGACGCTACTGGTGGCCAATCCGAAGGGCGGCAGCGGCAAGACGACGCTGGCCACCAACATCGCCGGCTGGCTCGCGGCAAAGAAGCAGCGTGTCGTGCTGGCCGACTTCGATCCACTGCGTTCGGCGACCGAGTGGCTGGCTCGCCGCCCGCCGCTGTTTCCGGCGATTTCGGGCTGGACGCCGAATGCGGGAAAGGAAGATTTGAAGGAACATCATCCGCAGTGGCTGGTGCTCGATACGCCAGCAGGCCTGCATGGCGATGCGCTGCGCGATGCGGTGCGCCGCGCCGACATCCTGCTGGTGCCTGTGTCGCCGAGCGCGTTCGACACCGCCGCGACCCAGCACTTCCTCGATCAGATCGGCGAATACAAGGCGATCAAGAAAGGCGATATCGCCGTGGGGCTGGTCGCGATGCGCGTCGATCCGCGCACGAATAGCGCGGCGGAGCTCGAGGAGTTTCTGAAGTCGTTCGACTTTCCACTGGTTGCTCACCTTCGCGCAACACAGGTCTATGTGCATTGTGCCCGCGACGGCTTGACGATCGCCGATCTGCCGCACTCGCGCGCCGAGCAGGATCTCGAGCAATGGCGGCCGTTGACGCGGTGGATCGCGCGGCACAGCGCGAAAAACGGCTGAGTTCGCGACAAGCTACGCCGGCAGCACGTCGAGCAGCGCCATCATGCAATTGTCCTCGTGTTCGAGGATATGGCAGTGGAACATCCTCTTTCCGGCAAGCATCTGCCGCACCTTGATCGTCGCCGTATGTTGGGATGGGATGAGAATGGTGTCGATCCACGCTAGGTAAGAGGCAGGCGTCAGCACCGTGCCGACCTGCCGGGAGACGAGCTGGAACTGCGTGCCGTGGATGTGGAACGGATGCGCCATTGCCGTGTTGTTGACGATCTTCCATAGCTCGACGCGCCCGACCGTAGTGACGAGGTCGACTCTATCGGGATCGAAGATCCGTCCGTTGATGAGGAAGGTGACCGTCGCGCCGCTACGCGTGCAGAGCCCGGTGACTTCGCTGAGCTCGATACGCTGGCTGGCGCTCGCCACGCCCAGATCGGCGATCGGCCGCAGTGCGGAGGGTATGACCATTGGGACCGCGCTCGCCTCGGCGTTGGTTGCCAGTGTCAGCAGGTCGACGTCGGCGTAAGTTCCCAGTCCGAGGTAGTCGGTCTCGTATTGCAAGGCCTGCAAGCGGTAGCGCTCGTTGGGCGCCGGGTTGACGCTTACCACGATCTCAATGCGTTGCGCAGGCGCAACCAGGATTTCGGCGAGGCCGCCGATCGGGGCTGCGAGCAAACCACCATCGGTTCCGACCAGCGTCAGCTCGTGTCCCTCCAGCGCAAGACGAAAATGGCGCGAAGCCGTCGCGTTGAGGATCCGCCATCGCTGCGTCGCGCCGGGTCTAACCGTATGGATCGGACGGCGGTCACCGTTGACCAGCAACAGTTCGTTCTGGCGACCGACCGTCCAGTCGATGGCGTTGTCGGCTGAAATCTCCGCATTGGCATCGAGGCGCACGCCGGTAACGAACAGCGTGACCTCGGGGATGTGCGCCAGCGGATCGTCGCCGGCCCGGACGATCAGTGGCCCCGCGAGGCCGCGAGCGACCTGCTCGGCCGTATTCAGATGAGGATGCGGGTGATACCAGTAGGTGCCGGCGGAGCCCGCGGGCAGATCGAATTCGTAAACACGGCTGGCGCCGGCAGGTACCGGATCCATCGGATTGCCGTCCTGGCTGGGGGGGACGGGCAAACCGTGCCAATGTACGGTCGTATCCTGCGGCAGGCCGTTGTCGATGCGGATGGCGACATGCTGGCCCTCGGTGAGCTCGATCAGCGGCCCCGGGCGAGATCCGTTGTAGAGCCACATCGGCGTTGTCGGCCCGGCGTTCAACATTTCCGATGCCTGCGCCGCGGAAAGCGACGCCGAAAATTGTCCAGGCGCCGCACTTTGATTGCGCAGGATGTCGAGCGGACGGAGCGGCTGTCCATCGGCGAGCCCGTTGCCGGACGCAGGCGGGCCGCCGACATCGCCCGCATCGCCACCTCCACGGCAGGCGACGATCAATCCACTCAGTCCGGCGAGCGCGCTCTCCAGGAATCTCCGCCGCTTCATCGTGATCGAACGAGGTCGATCAGTGGCACACGGTTCCCGGAGACGTGAAGACTTCCCGCGTGATGGCTTTGCTCTGGGTCACGCCGTTGATCGTGTAGCTGAACATTGCGCTGTTGCCATCGCTGAAGCTGAAGCTCGCGGTGCCAACGATGGGTCCGGTCGGACCGCCGGGGGCGCCTATCGCCGGGAACGGCACCGCGTTGAATGCCGGTCCCGTGAGCCTATAGAGCTGTGTTCCAGCGTAGACGCCGGGCGCGGTCTTGCTCACCAGCACCACCAGCCACATCGGCGTGTGGTCGTGATCGAAGGTGAACCAGCTGGCGAAGATGCTGTCGCCCTGGTGGGTCAGATTGATGCCCCAGCCTGCTTCGGAGCCCGGGGGCGCCGCCCACCACAGATCCGTGTAGTTGGTCGCCAGCGCGGGATTGGCTTGCCCGCCAAAAGTGCAGGTGGGCTGCGGGCCGAACAGCTGTCGCGTGATCGCCTTGGTCTGCGAGATGCCGGCAACGGTGTAAGCAAATGTCGCGTTGTTCGCATCGCTGAAGGTGATGGTCCCGGTGCCGCCTAACCCGGACACGGTGGCGCCGCCCGGACTGCCGAGGGGTGGAAACGGCACCGCGTCGAAGGCGGGGCCGGTGCCTTGGAAGAGCTGGCCCGAGTAGGTGTTCGGACCGGTCTTCGAGGCCGTCATGACCAGCCAGGTACCCTTGCCGGTCAGATCATAGGTAAACCAGGAAGCGAAAATGAGGTCACCCTGGTGCGCGAAGTTGATGCCCCAGCCCGACTCCGCCGGATTGAACCAGAGACCCTGGTAGTTTGCCGCCGCCGCCGTCGCGACGACCGACGCGGTACTGCCGCTGAAGTTCGTAGCGAGATTCGGCCGGACCGAGCCGTCGCGATAAAGGGCGTTGATACCGTCGGTTGGCAACGCCGCATAGTCGATCTCGTCCACGCCGGCAAAGTTCATGGTTCCGTTAGTGATGAGCATGTATCCGTCGGGCATTACATAGTCCGGCGTAATGAGACCCAGCGCTGCAAAGGACTGCGTCCCGATCAATACGAATTTTCTCGCCGTTGATGGACTTGGCAGATCTTTAGGAAACGGAAAGGTCAGGAACTGGCTGCCGTCTCCGGAAGTCCTTTGCATTCCGTGCGTCTTGAAAAGGTTTTGGCCGTCCATGCCCTGGGCCTCCTGGAGCACGATGTATTGCACCGTGCCGCTGGCGTTGGAGTAGAGCTCCTGGATTATGAAAGTATGGAATGTTGCGAGCGCCGTGCTCGAGGCGAGCGCGAGCGTAACGGCAAGAAGCCAACGGAGAATGATTTTTTTCAATTTGCGCCTCCTTGGGGCCACACGGCACGCGGTACACCGATCCCGGCGGCAAATCGCTATCCTATCACCGGGCAGGGCGCCAAACCTTTCGGTCGCGCGGGACCCCAAGATAGGCGGCGAAGTCCCGCAACATCAATTGCTTGCCGACGAGTCTCGACATTTTTGGTGTGAACGCGGGCTGGAAGCGACGAATTCGATGTCGCGACTGGAAAGGAACGGCTCGACCGTAGTAAGGCAAGGGCCGCAGACCGCGCTCGAACCGCGCATGGCGTGCGCTAACCGGCGCGCTGCAATTCGGTTACATCTGCTTGAACCGGTGCGCGAACGGCGCGCTGACCGGCAGGGCTTCCTCTCGCTGCTTCAGGCGGATTTGGCTTGCATCGTCTCTCGCAGTTCGTTACCTGGCCGACGCCCGAGCCGACAGTTCAATCCAGCAGCGCTAAAGGCCGCGGACGACTGACGATAGCATGGCCAGCAGGAACACCCGTTGTTGGCGGCTTCCGCTTTCGCACGGCCCGCCACTCAATGCAAAGAGCGGCCGGCCAGGCTAATCCTCCCGGCGCGGGGTATGAGCGGACGCGGACCAAGATAGAGCACACAACCCGCGGACTCAATCGTTTGCCGACGGAGCCTGAAAATCCCGGTGTGAACCCTGCGAGGACGCGACGAACTTTTAGATGTCAGCCACCATGCGCGCACGATGATCGGTTGGCGCCTGGGATTGATTCGCTATCGCCGTGGCGCGCGAGCCCGCTCCCGCAGCGCGAGCGTCAGGCCGCTGGCGACGATGACGGTCATGCCCAGCGCCGACCAGCGATCGGGCAGCTGGCCGAACAGCACGAAGCCGTAACTGGTCGCCCAGATCATCTGCAGATAGGCGAAAGGCGCCAGCAGCGCGGCGGGCGCATGCTGGAATGCGCCGATGATCGACCAGTGGCCGACGCCGGCGAAAAGGCCGAGGAGCACAAACAACACGGTGTCCTTCAACGTCGGCGCGGCGGCGCCGATCTCCCACGGAAGCACGAGACTCAGGCCGAGCATGCCGACCAGCGCGCTATAGAACAGGGTCGTGTGCACGCTTTCGTCGGCGAGCTTGCGCGTCAGCAGGAAATACAGGGCATTGCACAGCGCTGCGAGCAAGAGCAGCAGCGCGGAAGGGTGGAAGACCGCGGAGCCGGGCCGCAGCAGGATGAGTATCCCGGCGAAACCGGTGATCGCCGCTATCCAGCGGGCGCGACCGGGCCGTTCGCCGAGAATCGGGCCCGACAGCACGACAACGATGATTGGCGCGAGGAAAGTGATCGCCGAGCCTTCGGCCAGCGGCAGGTAGCGCAATCCACCGAAGAAACAGAACGTCGCGCAGAGCAGCATCGCCGAGCGCAACAGCTGCATCCCGAGTCGGCGCGTGCGCCAGAAGCCGGGCCCCGCGCGCCGCCAGGCGAACGGCGTGACCACGACCATCTGACCTGCGTAACGCGCCCACACGACCAGGAACAGCGCGTGGTCGCGAACCAGATATTTGGCCGTCGCGTCCAGAGAGGAGAGGCACAGTCCCGCGAGCAGGAACAGCGGCAGGGCTCGGGCAAGCGTGCGCGCGTCGTGCCCGCTCTGCCTTCCAGGGGCGTCGAGGATTGCCGTTACCTCATGCGGCCAGCAGCTCGCGCAAGACGTAGGGCAGGATGCCGCCGTGCAGGTAGTAATCGACCTCGATCGGCGTGTCGATGCGCAGCAACAGAGGGACGCGTTGCGTGGCGCCGTCCTTGCGATGTATGACCAGCACTACGTCCATCTGCGGCCGGATAGTCGATTCGAG
>Ga0207676_10000442_pt1 | contig 35040 bp, 18 predicted proteins | sample KBSSwiS72_FD_184307 | JGI IMG/M metagenome (GOLD analysis project Ga0207676, IMG submission 184307) | Switchgrass rhizosphere microbial communities from Kellogg Biological Station, Michigan, USA - KBS Switchgrass S7-2 (SPAdes) (version 2) | ecosystem: Host-associated > Plants > Roots >...
GGTGTCGGCAATCATGCGATGCTCTTCGGTGAAGTCTTCCGGCGTGAAGATCTCTTCCGGGGTTCGCTCCTCGATCAGAAACGCGCCACCTTTGATTAACTTTTTCTGTTCGGCTACGGCTGACATTTGTTCGATCCTTTCATGAGAGTCGTTCGAGAATTCCGGCGGCGCCCATTCCGCCACCAACACACATCGTTACCATTCCATAGCGACCGTTGCGACGCTCCAGCTCGCGCAGGATGCTGGCCGTTAACTTTGCCCCAGTGCAGCCCAGCGGATGGCCCAACGCGATCGCGCCGCCATTGACGTTCACTTTATCCGGATCCAATCCTAACGTCTTGATCACCGCGAGCGACTGCGCTGCAAAAGCTTCGTTAAGCTCGATCACGTCGATGTCTGCGAGCGTCAGTCCGGCGAGTTTCAGCGCTTTTGGAATCGCGAACACCGGTCCAATGCCCATCTCCTCCGGCGGACAACCCGCGGTCGCGTAAGCAACGAAGCGCGCCATCGGCTTCGCGCCCAACGCACGCGCACGCGAGTCAGACATCACGATCGCGGCTGCCGCGCCGTCAGACATCTGCGACGCGTTACCGGCGGTGATTGTGCCCTTCACGTGAAAAGCCGGTTTGAGTTTCGCAAGTCCTTCAGCCGACGTATCGCGCCTGACGCCTTCGTCCTTATCAAAAACAACCTCGCGTCGTTGCTTCTTGCCCTTATCGTCCAGATCTTCCAGCACGACGTGCAACGGAACAGTCTCTTCCGCAAACTTGTTCGCATCGAGCGCGGCCGCGGCGCGCGTGTGCGAGCGAAGCGCAAACTCATCCTGCTCGTCGCGTGACACTTCATACTTGCGCGCCACGTTCTCCGTGGCCAAACCCATGCTCAAATAAAAGTCAGGATAGTGATCGACAAGATACGGATTCGGCCGGATGATGTGACCACCCATCGGGATCATCGACATCGTTTCGAGGCCGCCCGCGACGATCACTTCCGCGCCACCACTCTTGATGCGATCGGCTGCCATCGCGATCGACTGCAACCCCGACGAGCAAAAGCGATTGATCGTCATCGCACTCGTCTCCACCGGCAACCCGGCGCGAATCGCAGCCGCACGCGCGACGTTCATCCCCTGCTCCGCCTCCGGCATCGCGCAACCCATGATCACGTCTTCGATCTCCGACGTTTCGAGTCCGGGGACACGCGCCAGCGCCTCCTTGATGACGGTCGCGCCCATCTCATCCGGTCGCGTGGTCCGCAACGTCCCCTTCGGCGCCTTGCCCACCGCCGTTCTCACTGCTGAAACAATTACTGCATCCCTCATAAAATCCGCCTTTTATCCGTTGTAAATCCGTGGCTAGTTTCTTAGCGGTTTCCCTGTCTTCAACATGTGCGCGATTCGCTCCTGCGTCTTGCGCATGCCGACGAGTGAAAGGAACGCCTCGCGTTCGAGATCCAACAGGTATTGCTCTGACACGCGCGTCGGATGATTTAAGTCGCCGCCCGTCAGGATGCGCGCCAACTGCGTTCCGATCTCAGCGTCGTGATCAGAAATATAACCCGCCCGCTTCATCTGATGAATGCCGAGTTTTAAAGTCGCGAGCGCGGGCGCGCCGAGTGCCAGGATGTCTTTGCGTTGCTGCGGCGCCACGTATCCACTCGCAGCCAGCGCCAGTACTTCTTGCTTCGCATCCGCGATCAATCGATCGGCGTTCATCGAGATCGTGTCGTCGGCAGACAGGAAGCCGAGCGATCGCGCTTCTTCCGCCGATGTCGCCACCTTCGCGAGTGCAATCGTTTCAAACGCGCGCTTCACAAACGGAAACGGATCCGCGTCGTCGACGCCGTGCGGAATCGAATCCATCACGCGCAGCAGCATCTCTTTCGTGCCACCGCCCGCCGGAATAATTCCCACGCCGACTTCAACGAGTCCGATGTAAGTCTCTGCCGCCGCTCGCACGCGGTCGGCGTGCAGCACCATTTCACAACCACCGCCAAACACCATCTGGAACGGAGCCACTACGACAGGCTTCGGCGAGTAGCGCAAACTCATCGTCGAGTTTTGAAAAACTCGCGCCATCATGTCGAGCTCGTCCCAGTTTTCTTCCTGCGCCTCCATCAGCATGAGCATGATGTTGGCGCCGACGCAGAAGTTCGCGCCCTGGTTGCCGACTACGAGCCCGGCAAAGTTTTTCTCAACCTCACCGAGCGCAAACTTCAACATCTGGAGCGTGTCCCCGCCGATGGCGTTCATCTTCGAGTGAAACTCGAGACATGCAACGCCGTCGCCGATGTCGAGCAGCGAAGCACCCGCGTTCTTTTTGATCACGCCAGTGCGATCTTTGATCGACTTCAAAATCAGAACGCCGGGCTGATCCGCCAGTGGAACAGACTTGCCGCTCGCGAAGTCGAAGTAAGACTGTTGCCCGTTGTCTTTTTTGTAGAACGACGTCGCGCCTGACGCGAGCATCTGCTCGACGTTCGCGGGCACGGACATCCCTTCTTCTTTCATCCGCGACACAGACTTCTCGACGCCGATCGCGTCCCAAACTTCAAACGGTCCCAACTCCCAACCAAATCCCCACCGCATCGCGCGATCGACTTCGACAACGTTGTCTGCGATTTCAGGGATTCGCTTTGCAGCGTAGGTGAGCGTCTTAGCGAGCGTCTTCCACAGGAAAGCGCCGGCGCGATCTTTGCCCCACGTTAAAGCTTTGATCCGCTCCGGAAGGTCTTCGATGTTCTTCGCCATCTCGAGCGAAGGAAGTTTGACTTTCTCCAGCGGGCGATAATCGAGCGTCGCGGTGTCGAGCGCCCAAATCTCGCGCTTGTCGCCTTGCTTTTTATAGAACCCGGCTTTGGTCTTGTTGCCGAGCAGGCCGCGTTGGACCATCGTGGCCAGCACTTCAGGCACCACGAACATCTCGCGCTCTTCGTCTTCCGGCAGAGCTTCGAAAAGATTCTTGATGACGTGAGTGAAGACGTCTAACCCGACGATATCGAACGTCCTGAACGTCGCGCTCTTTGGCCGGCCCACCGCGGGACCAGTCATCTTGTCGACTTCCTCGATCGAGTAACCGTCATCGAGCATCGTTTTGATCGTAAACAGCGCTCCGAAGGTGCCGATACGATTGGCGATAAAGTTCGGACGATCCTTCGCGGGCACGACGCCTTTGCCGAGCCGCTGATTGAGAAAGCCGTAGAGGAAACAGGAGACCTCCGGCTTGGTCCATTCCGTGCGAATGATTTCTACGAGGTGCAGATAGCGCGGCGGATTAAAAAAGTGTACGCCGAGGAAGTGTTGTTTGAAGTCGTCGGAGCGACCCTCCGCGAGCAGATGAATCGGAATGCCACTTGTGTTGGAAGCCACTATCGATCCCGCCCGCCTATGCTTTTCGACACGCTCAAACAGCGAGCGTTTAATATCCAGATTCTCAACAACTGCTTCAATGATCAGATCGCAGTCTTTGATCCTGGCAAGATCGTCATCAAAATTTCCCGCCGTAACGAGCGAAGCGAGTTCCGGAACAAAGAACGCCGCCGGCTTCGCCTTCACAGCCGCCTCAAGCCCGCTTTGCGCAATCCGCCTCCGCACCTTTGGATCATCCAGCGTGAGCCCCTTCTTCTGCTCCTCGGGCGTCAGTTCACGCGGCGGTATATCGAGCAACAGCGTCGGCACCCCGGCATTAGCCAGGTGCGCGGCAATCTGCGCCCCCATCGTCCCCGCCCCCAACACCGCCGCCCGCTCCACACGCATCATCCCTCTACCACTCCTCTATATAGACACTCCTGTCAGCTTAACCACCGCATAATACTGAATGAACGCTCATTCATCAAGCCAGTCAGGGAGGTGCCGTATAAAGATGCGCGCGTGTGGTGTGGGATCCGGCATTAACTGAAATTTGTCCAGCATAAAATGAAATTTGTCGGTCATTAAATGAAATTTCTGTAGGTCATTAAGTGAATTCCAAGCTGCCCCACGGACAGCTCAGTCGGAGCTTAATACGCCGCCAATCATGTTTCTATTTTAAGAATCAAAGATCTTAAGTACAACAAGCAACAACTACAGCGAGTTTTGTCCCAATTAATTCAAATTCAAGACGCGTAATATATCGCCACCTTTTTGGCGTATCCGAGTGACTCGGCTGAGACAATGAAGGTTGGCACACAGCTCGGCAGCGTTACTTTACGCCGCTTTGCACATGCGCTAACTTACCGACGGCGACGACCACGATGATGACTGACCTTGAGACGCAGTTCAGCACGGATGACGGCGAGCAGAACTACTTCCAGCCAATCGCCGATCTTATACGCGCGGAGCAGCACGACCTCGCTAAGGACACGCTGATCGCCGACCTCGCATCGTTGCGCGTACCGCTGGCCGAGCTGTGCCTCGAGACGCAGAATGACGTCGTCGATCTGAGGGACTGGGATAACCTCCAGCAGATGATCTTCCGCCGGGCGAGTAACGGCGTCCTCTGCACAGCCGTCGGGCTGGATCTCTGCTGCAATCAAGGGGAACATATAACTCCTGAGGGGTGGGTTGAGCCCTACGTCGAGGTCGTGTTTTACTCGGACGACCACTTCCCATTCTCCGCCAGGAGCCGCGAGGAGATCCTCGCAGAGAACGCGATTTGCACCGGGATTTCCCCCGTGCCCTGGCACGGCTGCATGTCTGATATCGAAATGGTCAGGATGCCCGTCGTCGGTTTGGCGCGGCTCAACAGCGCTGTCGAACGTGACAATACACTTTACACCCGACACTGCGCCGCCGCGGACTACGTCGCGTGGCGGCTCGCGGAATGGCTCCGCGCGCTACGCTACCACCAGACTGTGAAACATTACCTCGACCAGGAAGGCCTGGCCCGACACCTCCCCGTGATCGTCGGGAGTTACCACAGCCCGTTCCTTGAGGCTGTCTACTTCCCAGCCCCATCGCACCGCTCGGCCAAGGAGACGAAGGCCAGGTTGGCCTCCACGTTGGAACGCCAAAACCGGGAGTGGCGCGCCGAACAAGAACAAAAGCTGTGGGAGACGGCGGACACCGTCCGCGAGATGCGCAAGGCAATCCGCGCGACGCGCTTCTGGCCGTCCAGGGCGATGCGGGAGTTGCGTAGAACGTATGAGCTGCAGGAGGCCGTTTATGCCAAATTCAATAAACTCGGCCTGCCACGTCGGCCCAGCTGGCGGACCGCGGACGACGCCGAGTTCGAGCGGTTCCTGAAACATTTCTACGTCGACCCGTTCCTCTAGCGGCGTCCCCATTACGCTCTTCTTAAAAAGAGATTCCTTACCCACATTCGTTAATCAACCCGCGGCGAGGACTCAGCTATGACGACTGATATCCAGGTGCAATTCGGTACGGATGACGGTGAAAAGGACTACTGCCAAGCCATCGCCGATCTCATCCGCGCGGAACAGCACGACCTCGCCGATGAGACGCTGATGGCCGGCCTCGCATCACTGCACGTGCCGCTGGCGGAACTGTGCCTTGAGACGCGGACCAACGTCGTCGAGCTGACACAGTGGGACACGCTTCAGCAGATGATCTTCCGCCCGCTGGATAGCGGCGGGTTGTGTACGGCTGTCGGGCTGGATCTGTCCAACTACGGGGAACGGCGCATGACTCCGGAAAGCGTCGAGCCAAGCGTCGAGGTCAAGTTCTACTCGGACGAAAGCTTCCCGTTCTCCGTTAAGAGCCGCGATGAAATCCTGGCGGAGAACGCAAGCGTAAGCTACTCCGTACCGTGGCACGGCTGCCGCGAGGACTGCACCACCTTCGTGATGGACGTCGTCGGTCTGGCACGGCTCAACAGCGCCGTCGAACTTGATCAGGCTCAGCGCTCCGCCCGGTCGTGGCCGAGGTCGCCCATGCCTACGCCTGCGCCGACAAACTACGTCGCGTTTCGGCTCGCGGAGTGGCTCCTCGCATTGCGCTACCACCGGGCGGTGAAGCACCACCTCGACCGGGAGGGGCTGGCCCGGCGCCTCCCTGTGATCGTTGCGAGCCACGATGTCGGGCCGTTTCTCGAAGCCGTCTACTACGCGGCGCCGTCGCGCGAGTCGGCTGAGGAGGCAGAGGCGCGCATGGCCGCGGCATGGGAGGCCCAACGCCGGGCGGGGCGCGCTGAGAGGGAGCGCCAGTTGTGGGAGACTGCGGACTCCATGCGCCAGATGCGCAAGGCGCTCCGCGCGACACGCTTCTGGCCGTCCCGACGGGTGCGCCTATTACGCGACCACTACGAGACGAAGGAGGCCTTGTTGTTCCGTGTGCACGAGCTCGACCGCCCGCACCGACCCAGCTGGAAGATCGCCGACGACGCCGAGTTCGAGCAATTCCTGAAGCAGTTCTACATCGACGCGTTCCAAAAAAAGGAAAGCGATTAAAGATCGGCTGATGAACGGGCGGTGAGGAAAATTTCAAGTTATGACGGAAAACTGTAGGAAGATTTCACGTTATGCTGGACAAAAATTTCATTTAATGCCGGAACTGTCCTCGTAAGTTATTGATTCCAGTGATCGCCTAATTTCACTTTATGACCGAACCCACAGCGAGAGTGTGGGTTCGGTCATAAAGTGAAATTCGTCGGTCATAAAATGAGAATTTTGTCGGTCATAAAATGAAATTTGCGCGCACGATTTCATATCAACCGAGCGGCTGCAAAACGTGAACCCATGATTTCGGTCGGCTTTGCGCGCGTTAGCAAGAAACGTCCGTGTCGGATTTGTGGCAAAGCGACTTATTGTGGTTTCTCGCGGGACGAAGGTACTTCCATCTGCATGCGCATCAGCGCGGGCTCTCGCGGGCTATCGCGCAACGGTGGAAATATTCACGTCCATCCTGAGATTCCATCCATCACGATTCGACCGACCTTTAACAGGCGGATTAGTCAATCAGTTCCTCCAGCTCCTCTTGAAATCAGAGCTGCTGTTTTTCAAGAACTGATAAGGATCTCGCCCGCTTCAAATTAACTGGCAGAACTTGTCGCCGGCCAAGGAGGGTTGCTCCAACGATAACTGGAAGGACTTGGAAGATCAGCCTTAGAGTCTGAATAGCTTCTCCTCGTTGAGGTGTCGTTTTTGGGTACTGGTTCAAATTGGAGCAGTACCCCTTTTTGTGCAGACTTTCGATTTTTTGTGCAGAACGACTTTTTGCGCAAAGCCCTCGCTCGCATCAGAGGGCCGCGCCGCACCCACCCGCTACCGCGGGTGGTACTGATTGTGCCCCAAGCACGGGGCCTGACTGTGTCGAAGAACAACGTCCAAAACCTACGGGATGATGCGGATTGTGCCGGTATTGCTCAACCTCGAATGCGCCAGGATCTGGATCGTGTACGTATTCGGTAGCAGATTATTCGGTAGTCGTACGACCACTTGCGTAAACTCCGAATTCGGAATCGGGCGCACATCCTCGGCCGCCACACTCGCAACCACACTAAAGCCGTTTATAAACCTGACGAACACCGACGACGACGTCTCGCCAGGATTCAACTGCAGGTTGCGAACATAGAACGCCACTCGGGTATTCCGATCCACCACGTTCGGCCAAAAGTCCGGAATGCCTTGAACACGGAACGGATCCCTGACTGTCAGCAACGCGTCAACAGCCGCAGCCTGATCCGGAACCGGACCAGACTCCTCGAGCAACAACTCGAGCAGGTCGTCGTCAACGATTGTGCTGAACCCCGAATTTACCTGGATCGCCGCGCCGATAGGATTCGAAAAAGCAATCCGGAAGTTTTCATTCGCTTCCGCATTGTTGTCACCGCAAACCTTTATCGGAATCGCGAACGCAGTGACAGTGGGACTAAACGTTAAAGTGCCTGACGCTGATTCGTAATCAACACCCGGAGTACCACATTTGTTACCGCCGGTCGCGCCCAGGTTAGTCGTCGCAAAGTCAACGCTGACTGCACGCCCAGTAGCGGCTGAAAGGTTGATGATAAACAATGCTTCGGTAGTACTGCCGGTGTTGCCTTCCTGCACAGCAACGTTGTTAATGAATATCACTGGAGTTGTGTTGCGATCCTGCAAGGTTACTACGAGAGCACTCGGTGCTCCCACGGCCTCGAGATTCGCGTCGTTGCGCAACAAAACCGTGAACGTTTCATCGGTCTCGGTCGTGGAGTCGTTTGTAATCGGGATCTGAATCGTCTTGCTTGTCTCACCGCCGTTGAACGTCAACGTGCCTGATGTAGACGTGTAATCCTGACCTGCGATCGCGGTGCCGTTGGCAGTTGAATAGTCAACGCTCACACTACCCGTCGAGCCACCGGTACGCACGACAGTTACGGATAACGTCCCCACGTCTTCGATTACCTGCATTGAGGTCGCAGTAAACTGCACACTACCGGCCGTGCCACTCGCGTCAGCAGCCGAAAACTCCGACGTGTTTCCGTTGGGATCGGTCGCTGTTGCGGTAATGACGCGGCCCGTGGGTAGACCAGTTGGGATCGTGGCGTTGATAGCGGCATCGCCGTTCCCATTCGTGTTGATAGAGGCTGTGCCGAAGAACACCGCTCCCTCTCCATTTCCCGAAGGATCCACAGCCGCATTCGAATAGAAGTCGATCTGGAATGTGGTGCCGGGTAGAGACTTCAGAGTTCCCTGAATGGTCGTGCTGTTACTCGACGACAGCACGCCCGTTATCACAGGAAAATTCTGAAGGTTATTTACACCAGAATCCGAATCACTATCGTCGTTGGGAGTAACACCATCTCCGACGAGGTCAATACCCAGACCGGTGTTTGAAAAGATCGAATTGCCGCGGATTGCGTTGCCCTGACCGGAACCAGTGATGGCAACACCGGCACCGCCGTTAAAAGCAATCTTGTTGCCAGCGCCGATCTGCGTGCCTCCGATTATGTTATTGACAGCGCCAGTAATAAAAACACCTTGCCCCGTATTTCCGAGAGGCGCAGTTCCCGCAGCGTTCAATCCAATAAAGTTGCCTTGAATGACGTTTCCAACAACAGACGAAAAACTGAGTTGCACGCCATTAATGTTTCCTGAAATAACGTTCCGCGCACCAGGTACGACACCACCAACCAAATTGTTGTTGGTGCCGATAAGAATGCCGTTGTTTGTCGTCCCGAGGGCGCGACTGCCGGTTACATCCGTGCCGATGTAATTCCCCTGGACGGTGACGGGCGCCGAGGCGCCAAAGCTGCCGAGAGACACGTTATTGAAACTGTTTGCGGCAATGATGTTTCTCATCTCGGGCGTGGTACCGCCGATCAACGCACCGTCACCCGCAACAACACCACTACCCGTGTTGCCTAACGCGAGTGTTCCGGTTATGTCTGTGCCGATGTAATTGCCTTGTACTCGACTACCGGGGCCGCTAATGGTGACGCCGTCTCCGTTACCCGAGATGACGTTTCTGGCTTCGGTAGTGGTACCACCGACAAGGATGTTGGAGCCAGTCGCTAAAACACCGCCAGAGTTAGGAATTTTGTTCACGCCGTTTAGGTCCGTCCCGATCCGATTACCTTGAATCACGGTACCAGTCCCACTAGTGGAGATTCCAAAGCCGTTAATCCCGGATATGACATTGCCCGCTCCCGGCGCGCTTCCTCCGATGAGATTGTCTATGGATGTTGGCTCGGGAATCCTGATGCCGCCGAAACTGGTGAAAGGTGCTGTTAAGACGGCTGTTCCAGCGGCTGTAGTTCCGATGAAGTTTCCTTGAATGACGTTAGAGTTGCCCGAGTTGATGGCAATTGCACTATTTCCATTTCCTGAGATAACGTTTCGTGCTGCGGCGGTGGTTCCGCCGATCAGGTTATTGGAGGAGTTCGTCAGTTGAATGCCCCAATTATTTTGGCGAGCGGTCGTTCCATCCGCAGCGACGCCAAGATAATTCCCCTGAATCACATTGCCGTCACACCCGTTCAAATTTATCGCGTTACTACCGAAGCGACCGATCGACAATCCACGCACCGTGGTACCGCCGGCTTTGATCATGAGACCGTCAGAGGCGTTGGCCATCGAGCCATCAATCTCAATCAGTGGCGTACTCGCATAGCCTGGCTGTGTAGTGGCGTCGATAACTACCTGATCCGTAATCTCAGGCAACGCAGTCAAAGGATTAATTGTCTTCACCCCCGGACCGGGAATGTTGAAAGTGATCGTGTCTGTGCCGATCGTGGCGTTCGCGTTGGTAATCGCCTCACGCAATGAACCCGCGCCGTGATTGTTAGTATTCGTCACCACAAAATTCTGACGCGTGGCAGCGAAGTTTGCGATTTGACTTGCGCTGAGGCTGTTGAAAGTTGCGCTTGCCGGCGCAAAGTTGAACCCAAGGAGCGACGGAGTGATGGTGTAGTTGCCACCAACGATTAGCTCGAATGAATAATTACCGCTGCTGTCTGTAGTTCTGAGTCCAACCTGAGATCCGGTTAGCGTGACTGTGACGCCCGGTAAAACGGCGCCATTTTCTGTTATCTGTCCACTGATTGTGTAGAACGGCGAATCACTTTGCAGGGCAGCAAAGTCCTGAACCTTGTCGCTGTTGAGATTGTTGAAAGTCTGGCTTGCCGGCGTCATGGTGAAGTGAGGCTTGCTTGCACTAACTGTGTAATTGCCTCCTTCACGCAATCGTGAAAACTGGTAAGAGCCGTCGTTTTCAGTCAACACGCTGGTCAACGATCCCCCATCATTCAACACAACCTCCGCTCCACTGAGAGGCATATCACCGCTATTTAACACGCGGCCGCCGATGATGTACGAATTTGACAGTTTGGAAATGAACGCGTCGCTGGCGCCGCGTAGGAAAGGTTGATACGAGCTTGGAGTGACTGCGAAACCAGCTGCTGACGTACTACCCGTGACGTAAGCATTGCCCGAGGAGTCAACAGCGATTGCGGAACCTGCACTAGGTGTGTTGAGGGTCGTCTGAGGCGACGGGCTGCCAATGAAAGTCGAGTAAACCAGACTGTTACCGGCTGAATTAATCTTAGTCACAAACGCATCTTGAACAAATGAGGATGGTGCTCCGAGATATAAGTTTGAAGGTCTTAGTGGATCGATAACAAGTGCGACCGGTATACCGCCATTGAGCCCTTTGTTCATGAGGGTCCATGTTTGTCCATTGTCCGTACTCTTTAAGAAATTCGAGTTTGAGAAGCTACCTGCCAACAAATAGACCGTTGTTGGGCTTACGGGATCGAAATAGATTTTTCCGAACCTGTTGGGTAGCTGAGTCCAGTTAACCCCACCATCAGTACTTCTGAAGACACTCTGGTCTACGGTGGCATAGACCAATCCCGCCGTATGCGGACTGACAGCAACCCAGCGCACTGGTCCATTCGGCGCGACAGTAAACTTATCCCATGAAATCCCCGCGTTCGTGCTTTTGTAAACCGCACCAGTCGGGAACACTGCGTCAGCAACATAGATCGTCGAATGGTTCAGCGGGTCTACAACGATTGATACGGGAGATCCTGCCTCCGCAGTCGGTATCAGTGCCCAATTTCCTGCTCCATCCGTAGTCTTATAGATGCGACTACCACCCGGCGAACAGCACGGACTTACACCCAGGTACAACGTGTTCGGGGCAGACGGAACAATCGCGAGACTATCGAGCTCCGTGTGAAGGATTCCAGTGCTGCGACGAATCCAGGTTCCGCCGCCATCAGTGCTCTTATAAACACCACTGCCGCTTTCAAAACCAGTACCAATCGCTACGTACAGCGTAGCCGGCGTCGACGGATCGATAACGATCGCACTTACGGTGCGGTTGGGGAGACCGTTGTTCATCGCGGTCCAGGTTCGGCCGCCATTGGTAGTCTTGAAAACGCCGCTCACTGTGCCGGCGTAAACTGTTGAGGGTTCGGTCGGATGGATCACCATACTTGTGATCGTGGTCGCACTAACACCGGTCGCACTAAAACCGTAATTGTCGTTGCCCCAACTCGCCGCACCGTCGACGCTCTTGTACATCGGGCTGTTGGTGCGCATTGCGCCCTGGACGAGTGGAAAATCGGTAGACTGGCTCCATCCGGTTAGATAGATGTTGTTGGCGGAGTCAATAGCGATGCCTTCACCAAAATCGCTGGCGGTTCCACCAAGGTACGTGGAGTACACCAGTGATGATCCGTCGCTGCTTAGCTTCGTTACAAAAACGTCGGCGTTAGAAGATCCGCCGAGGGTTGGTTGAATCGGATTCTTCGTGGGAAAGTTGGTTGAAGCAGTAAAGCCCGTTACGTAAGCGTTTCCAGAATTATCGGCAGCAATCGCCTGACCGTTCTCTGTTTCGGTACCACCCAGAAAAGTTGAGTAAGTCAGCGCGCCGGCAGGGGTGAGTTTAGTTACGAAGGCGTCTCCGTTGAAGCCCCCATTAAATGTTGGTTGAAATGCGTTCGCAGTCAAAAAGTCACTGGAATTAGTTACTCCTGTTACATAAACATTACTGGAGCTATCGACCGCGACGCCCAACGCAATATCGGCGCTACTGCCACGCAGATACGTCGAAAAGACAATCGAGGGCACACTCGGATTCAACTTCGTCACAAACCCGTTATGCCTATCCGAGGGAGGTGAGCCCTGGACGGCATTCACAGTCGGAAAATTAAGAGAGCCCGTCGAACCTGCTATAACAACGTTTCCATTTGCATCGAGTGCAATGCCGTTGCCGGTTTCGCCATCATTTCCGCCAAGCAGAGTCGAAAACAATAAGCCGGAACCCGATGCGTTCAATTTAGTGACAAAGGCGTCGGCGGAAAAATTCAAGTTGGTGGCAGCGTATAGAACTGCGGTATTCGAAGGATGAGCCACGAGGAAACGAACCGCTGAATTCCAAAGGCCATTACTGGCGCTGGTCCAGTTCGCTCCGCCATTTGTTGATTTGATAACTCCGTTTCCGGGAACCGACGCAAAAACGCCCGAAGAATTCACCACTATCGCATTGATCCCAACCGAAGGTACGCCGTTCGTAAGTGGATCCCATGATGTTGCACCATTTGTACTCTTAAAAATAGTGCCTGGAAGACCGGTGCCGGTGTAAATCGTTTGAGGATTGGCTGGATCAATCGCTATCGAGCCTACGTTCGACACACCAGGACCAGTCATTCCAGTATTCATTGCGGTCCAAATGGCGCCGCCATTTGTCGACTTGAATAGACCGTTGCCATTAGTGCCGGCATAGATCGTTAACGGGGTCGTCGGATCGATTGCGAGTGTACGAACAATCGGAGGGCTCGGCACACCAAAGTTGTTTTGAACAATCCAGTTGGCGCCACTATCCGTACTCTTGAACACACCGTTACCGGCGCCTACATAAATCGTCGACGGCGTTACCGGATCGATCACGATCGTGAATATGTTAAAGAAACCGACCGGTGACGTATTTACGCCAGTCCATGTATTACCACCGTCGGTCGTCTTCATCAGGCTGTTGAAAAAGGCGACGTAAACGGTCGCAGAGTTGGTGGGATCTACAGCGATTCCATTCGCTCCATTAAAACTCGGCGAGCTGCTGCCCTGAGAAGGCGTCTTGGACCAGTTCGCTCCACCATCGGTGCTCCGATAGAATCCGTCCGTTGTCGGGGCGTAAATTGTGTTGGGTGCGGTTGGAGCGACAGCGAGAGATTGTATGTCTCCCACCAATCCATTGTTCAGGTTATTCCAGTTTGCGGCTGCGTCGGAAGTAGTGAAAAAGTTGCTGGTTGTCTTTAACGGGTTTACTGACGGAAAGTTGTTTCCCTCGCTGGTTCCGGTGACGTAAGCATTTCCAGCTGCGTCCACGGCAATGCCGTTTCCGCGTGTGCTGTTGTTCTCACCGCTGAGGTAAGTCGAATAAACAAGTGTACTCCCGGTTGGATCGAGCTTCGTAATGAATGCTCCGCCTCTGGGAGATGTGGTCTGGAAAGCGCCGGGCGTGGTCGGGAAACCACTAAACTCCGCGGTGCCTGTGACGTATGCGTTTCCCTGGGAATCGACGGCGATTCCGTTAGCACCATCGCTGTTGAAGGACCCTAGCAGGGTTGAATACGAGAGGACGGGATCGATGATCAGAGCTTTGCCGGAGTCGAAGCGATCGAGCTTGAACCTGACTTCGTTCCCGTTGACGACATACGTGCCTTTAACTTCGCGACGACTTCCATTTTCATCGAGCTGGTAAATCACCGGCTTGTTCAGTGAAACTTCCCCGTGTTTCAAACTGAGCATTAATTTTCCGGACTTGTCGAGTCGGATTTTATCCGCGCCTTCGACGCTGAATCTGATGAGTTTTGGATTTGCGCCCGGGCCAATAACGAAGTCGTATTCGAGTTCTCGCTGGGTGCCGTAATACACGACATCGATTCCCGGATAGATGTCTTTGAAGTACGCCTTTCTGTAAGTCGGAATGTTGCGCCGCCACTTCGCGGCATCTTTGCCGATGAAGTAGTGGATTTTGCCTGGCAATTCCTCCTGACCTTCAACTTGAGGCGTTGCGCTCGCGCCCAGCATCTTCAAACGCAGGACCGTCCCTTCGTGCACGTCTTGATCCTTGGATTTCTCCGCTCGCAGGGCGGTGGGCTTTTGCACTCGCAGGACAGCTTCGGTCGAGGTCAGAAACAGATCGTAACCCGCTCCGTGGGACAGGAACTTCACCTGTTTATCGATCTGTCCTTTATTAAGCTCAAAGCTGAGCGGCAACCTGCCGAAACTTTCCGCGACTCTGGCTCTGGTCGGTGCGGCTGTGTTTACTGTTGGAAGGTTGTTGTCGGCGTTTTGTGCTCCGACAAAAATCACGCTCGCAAAAACTGCAAACAAACAGGCGACAGCGAGCACGAGCACAATAAGACCAATGCGCGATGATGGTGGGATATGTAGATTCATCTTTAGTAAGAGCTGTCTGAAACTGCCGTCGAGTCTGAGGTTGGGAACCTGGGCGAACTGCGGACCATTTTCCTTGCAGTCCGCCCTGGAAGTCAACCCCCAGGATTTGAATGGAAGGTTCGGTCGATGTAGTAGAAGTTCTCAAGGTCTCGGGCGATATCGATTCGAAACTCTGAGCCGGCTGCCCACAGTTTTCATAGAGCCAATCGACCATGTTTTCCACGGTCTTACCTTCATACATGAGGCTGCGAACTCCTTCAGGCTTTAGGAAACCGCGACGGAAGCAAATTCATAAACAATACCGGGCCGTTTGGCACGTTTCGTGGTGGAATTGTTGCAATCGGTGCAGACGCCATTGGACTAACAAATGTCGCATCCGACAACACGGTCCTGATACGTCTTGGTGGCTGCACGATATCGGGCAATCAGAACAAGGCCTTTCAACCGCAGCCAACGCCGAACGCTTACCCTAATCTCGCTAATCGAGACTGACACTTCCTGAGTTCTCATGTGAAGCTGACGTTTTTTGAAGGTGAGATCAGAAACAGGTCGGAATATTCGACTCCTAACGTTTTAGGTTTCAATGGCCCAATACGTGGCCAAAATAACAGCAGGCCAAAGTCAAAGAGCAAAGGCAACCAACTTGAATGTTGGGATGGGACGTTTTTCTTGTTGCTGAGGAGAAGGGAAAAATCGGGGAGGCATTGATATGGCGCGACTTAATCAGAAACGACAGGACAACGTCGCCTAAATGGCGCTAGGTTCGGGCGATAAGGAGCGGTGAGAAAATTTCAAGTTATGCCCGAAATCTGTAGGAAAATTTCACTTTATGCCCCAAAGAATTTCATTTAATGACCGAATCGTCCGCCTAAGTTATTGATTCCAATAAGTGCTAATTTCACTTTATGACCGAACCCACACCCGAAAGCGCGGACTACATTGACCCGGCCGATTTGCCTGCTGCACGGTTCGCATGGTTCTCACCGGGATGCACGCACCACTCTCCCGCCAATGCTAAGAAGCTTTACCAACGAGGTCGCCAAACAAGTCTCTTCGAGGAGGACTTTGACGAGGTCGCATACGCAAATAGCGAACGAAGCCGAGTCACAATGTCCTGCGTACTCCGCTACGTCGAGAGAAACAGACCAGAAATTCTCGTCGTTGAAAACGTAGTCGAAGTTACGTTGTGGGGACCGGATCGCGATGGTTCAACTTTCGCGTGGTGGAAACGCACACTCGCAAACATGGGCTACGAAATCGAATGCCTATTCCTCAATAGTCAATTCTTCCCGCCCTGCCCGCAAAGTCGCGATAGGCTGTACATCGTTGCATGGAGGGCTGGTAATTCCAGACCAAATCTCGACTATCGGCCCCTCGCCTATTTGTGGGTTCCGGCATAAAGTGAAATTTGTCCGGCATTAAACTTGTGTCGTGTACCAATACCATTGCTGCGTCTCCAGGCAGACGAAGGCAGAAGTTTTGCTTGTGTTCGGTATCTCGAGGGAGGAACGCCACTATAAAACTCTTGTTTCCGGAGTGGCGTGGCATTTTGCTTTTGTGCTTTTTGTGCCTTCTGGTGGCTCACGGCGCTTACTTGATAAACCTGACTTTCTCGACTCCCTGAATCATAGTCACGCCAAAGTCTGCTGAGTTGTCTGACTGTCCCGCAGTTGCAAGATCCTTGATGATCAGGATGCGTTTGTCATTCTTTCTCAACGGGAGAGCTTTAGCCGGTCCGAGAGCGCCGTTCTCTTTATTGCGCAGGGCTTTCGTGTAACCATCGATTTTTCCAGGGTCCGTGCCCGGGTCGACGCCGAAGTGAATCGTGTCCGGGTGTTCATGAATGTCTACGGTTTTGATCTCGCCATCGAAGAGACAAATCAGGACGTCTTCGCCGACGCGATCGAAACGCAAACGCTTTACCGGCGAGATCCCGGCGGGCACATAATCGTCCGTTACAGGTACGGCCTGCGAATAAGCCTCGACTCCGAGATTGGGCCAACCACTCACCACCGGCGAGCGAAGCAGGAAACCGCTGTAGATCTTCGAAGCGGGAACGTTCCCCGCCTTGCGGGCGTTGCCGTCGTGGGTCATATCCGCGGACGTAACTCGTCCCACGCTGAACGCACCATCAAGCAAACACTCGAGCCAGTTGATATCGACGTGGAAAAAACGCAGCGAGTTGACCGGCAACATTTCTTCACGCGGGACGAGATAGTGAAATGGAACATGGTTAAGACTGAGCAGATCTTCAAACCACTGAGTTACCTGTTCCGGGAAACCGGGAGCGACACTGTGATCGGGAGCAAATGGCAGATGTGTGACAGCTTCCTCGGCCTGGTTCAGGTGTTGCGCATTCGCGCGCTTCCAGTTGAACAGGGCGACCGAAACTTTCCTGCTTCGGAGTGTGAGCATTCGCCCGAGCTCCCATGCCGCCGCGTAGGTGGTATCGAACATACCGACGTCGCTGAAGTAACGAACAAGCTCGTCGGATGTGCGGACTGGAAGAGCAACATCAGCGGCAAGACTCTGACCGGGCAGGAATGGGCTGCGGTACCAGGAGACAAGGTGATTACCCTGCCGAGCCTGGTGCCTGATCGGAACATACCCCTGCGAAAGAAAACGTTCAGCGTTGGCATCGTTGCCAGAGGGCATGCGGAGGGTGTGGATCATGCCGGTAGCGCACGTGCCGGGCTGCGCCGGATCATTGCCGCCCGTGAGCTTTGCATCGGGACACCATGCTTCTTTGATCCACGCCGAGAAGGTCTTGTTACGCTGCATCGTCGAGAAGGACCAGCTTGCGAGACTAACAAGACGCACGACAGCATTGCCCTGTGGCTCAGTCTTTAGTTCGTCGAGGAGCGGTTGGCGAGCTTCGAGTGAAACCAGGTGAACGGTTGATTGCGTGCCTGAAGCAACACTGCCGGCCGCGGGCAATCGGTTGCACAGGATTACCGGATACTCGGCGTCCTTCGCCGGATCGTTCGCGTCCTTGCCTAAACGGATATGACTCAGAAAAGCGAGGTCATCCTGGGTTGGAAGAATCTGCCAGAGTAGATGTTTGGAAACATCGATCACGGTTAATCGATCTTCAGGATGCTGGCCCACTTCCAGCTTCATCTCTCCACGTTGCGGCTCGTTTTTGGATTCCCACGGCAACACTTTGACAAACTCCGGCTCGTTCGCGGGATTCGCCTTATCACGATAGAGAGTCGCAAGATCCTGCACTTTGAGCGGCGTCACTTTGGGCGCGCCGCCGTCACCTGCATGATCGAACAACAGCAGTGCCAGCCACGAGATGGGTTGGGTGGTTTTCGAGGGAGCGGAATTGTCGATCGTGCGTTCCCACGGAAGCGTGGTGCGATTGAGGATAATGTGCGGCAGGACGCTGTAATACTCTCCGATGCTCTTCGGCGGCGGAAACTGTGATTGGATGATGGTCGGATCCAGACTGAAACGTGGACCAGCGACGGCAAACTGGAGCGTGGTGCTCGGCGCCGACGTCCACTGATCGGTGCCCCATCCAAACTTCTCGTCAATCTGAACCTGCTGTTTGACGGTGAGCGTGTACTCGCCGTCAAGCACAGCGGGCTTATGGAAAGCTACGAATCCGATAACGTCGGTGGGAAATGACATAACGATAGTCTCAATCACAAGTGCCCGTAACTCGGCGCATAGGCTGCATAACTAGTAAACGGTTCGCCGATGTCGAGGTCGGAGGCGGCAAAACCCATTGCCGCCAGCATCGCATCGCGCGTCGTGTTCTTATTGATCTCGCCCTGGATCTGTTGCCAGAGTTGACGATTTTTGGCCGGGTCATCTCCGGGATCGGATGTGGCGGTAAAACCGCTGATGCCATTGTCAGCGTAGGCCTTAGTCATCTTATAGGTCGTGTAACTCAGAGCTTTGCGTTCGATGTTCCGCGATCCACCGGCGACTGATGGTAGACCGGGCACGATCTCAACGCCTATCAACGCGTTCTCAATCAGAAGTTCGGCATTTATATCGTCGGAGTTACTCGTCGCCCAGAGGCCTCCCGGAACGTGACTGACGATCGGCCGGACCACAAACTGCGATTGCACGTCGGGCGTCACCGTGATCTGGTGGAAAGTTTTTACCGCGCCACTGCCTTTGTTCATCGACGCGATGCCGAAATCGTTATTGGGAAGGGGCGGGTTGTGCTGGTTTTTATCCCACTGCATCGACGTCGAGCAATCTTTGATCGGAATCACCGAAGATGTGCGTACACAAAAATCCTTCGGGTTGATTACATACCAGGTATCGCTCTTCTCATCGCCAACTGCGCGTGCCTGATTGGCGCTTCGATCGACTTTACGCACGAGTCCATCGCTGATCGCGACTGAAACAATCTCTCCGTCCTTTTTGGGAAGAAAAGATTTTCTGAAACTCTTCGCGGGATCGTCGTTGTCCCAATCGAGCGGTAGCGGCTTCGGCGCCGATGCGCCAAAACTGACGTCAAAGCCCACCGTGATGCCGATGATCTTAAATGAGATGTGCGCGTGTCCGCCGAACGGCGGCCCCCAGACCTGCAAGTCCGCGCCGGCGTCAAACCCGATATCATGCGTGCCGAGGAAATGGATGACGACGTCGATGCCGATATCGACATAGAGATGAGCGCTGTAGTGAAACGGCTTCCAATAGACGATGAAATCGGCGCCAAGAATGAACCACGCTTTAACGTCAACCGTCGCGATGCCGAGGTCGAGGCTCGTTTGGAAAACTGCGCGCATCGCGCCGCCGGCCATGAGAGCGCGCGGCGTGAGCGCGAAGTAGAGACCGCCGGTGACGCTGAGCTGCGGAGTGATTTGCCAGTTGATCCCAACGCGCGGAACAGTTGGATAATGATCGGGCTTTTGAAAGTCAGGATGATAACCGCCGAGAGTGATCACGAAATCGCCCGCGTGCGGGTTGGTTCCAAACCACGTGGCAAAAGCAAAGCCGCCGGTCAGGTGACACGCCGGATCGAGAATGTACGAATCCGCCGTCAGGCTTCCCTGCACGATCGCGATGCCCTGGTCCGGAATGAACGACGCCACGATTTGCAGCGACACCTTCGCTAAAGGCGGCTCGCCTTCAGGTAACTCCGGCGGAACGACGAGCGTGCTGATACCAAGCAGGTCAAGCTCAAACTCGCGCCCGAACGAAATACTCACAAGCACAAAGGAATCGAGTAGTTCAAACGAGGTGAAGCGAACACCCGCGCACCCGAAATATTGCCCGACGTTTGGCGTCAGGTACGTCTCGATGCTCTTGATCTGCTGGGTGATGAACGGTCCCGCCGAACCGGGATCGGTAGGCATCGTCGGTGGACTCATTGCGGCGGCGATGAGCGGGAAGCTGGCGACCTGGTCCACTTTCGGCATGGTGAGTTTCTGGTTGAGACCAAAACCACCGGCAAGTCCCGTCACATAAAAGAAAGGCGTGCCGCCGAGCGGGTAATCGAGTACAGCGTAAAGAAACAGCGCGGTTTGATTGTTGACTTCCGTCAGCGATCCGATCGCAGCCAGGCGTATTCCTTCGGCCTGTACCGTCGCCAAACCCGCATACTCTTCAACCTGCTTGTTGTCGCGTGTGACCTGAAAACGAAGTAGAGCGCCGGCAAAGGAGACGCCGCCTTTCGAGAAGCTGAGCCCGAGTCCCTGGAGACCGAATACGGGTTTGAAATTTCCATTCTGCACATCGGTGATCTTCGACTTCACCGAAAGCCCCATCAGATCGACCTCGAGGCCGAGTGCGGTAAGTCCGCCTTCCAATAGAGCGGTGATTTCGCCGTTCTCAAACTTAAATCCGGCGCGCTGGAGTTGCACTGGACCAAACTTCTTGTTGAGCTGAAACCAGTTGACGCCGTCGTCGGTCGGCTGAGCGCCTGGTGGAGGAGCAAACCCGCTGCCCTGACTCTGAATTTGCCCTGAGGAGCTGACTGTTACCGGCAAGTTGAAATCGATCGGCTGGCCATCGCCGATGCGCAACTCAGTCTTGATCTTCAGCGCGGTGATATCCGCATCCGTCGGGAACCTTGGACCAGCGACACCGATCAGGCTGTTGAGCGCCGTGAGATCGGCTTTGAGTGCAGGTTTCTTGGCCGGATATAGAAACTGAAAAGCAAGCTTGAGAGTCTTCGCCGCCGAGAGCAGCTTACCGATGAGGGGAATGTCGCCGAGGCTGGAAAGATCAAGCGAGGCTCCGATATCAATTGCGAAGACGGAGTGCGAATCTTCTTTAGTGCTGACGTAGCCGGCGAGCACATCCTTGATCGTTATATTGAAACTCGGAAGCGAGTTGGAATCGACCTCAGGAAACATTGCCTTCACCAGGTCGGCAATATTCAGTGCCTGCTGCCCGGGGTTGTTGTAAAGCGCGACAAAGTGTTTGCTGTCGGGCTTCAGATCCAGTCCGAGATCGAATTCGAGCTCGTTTGGTTTTCCGGGAAAGACTTTAAGGACACCAGTGGCGCGTTTTTCAAAAACAGGAGGCTGGGTGTCCAACTGGTGCAGGTTGGCGAAAGTCACCACTACGCTCGCATCTTTTCCGAAGTCGGTCTCGACGTTGAAATGAAAGTCTTTCGACTTGGAGTTGAACGTGGTCTTCAGATCTTTGATCGACAGATCTTTTATGACTTCCGGCACGCTGACCGCACCAAACATCCTGCTCATGTCGTCGATCAGGTGCCCGATCGGAATCGCCTGGCCTGGTCCGTTGCCGCCCTCAAACTGCCAGCCCTGCTCCTGGTCAAAGTCGGCGAGTAAGTTTATGTCAACCGCGATCGAAGTCAGCCGGAAGGTCGTGTTGAGATTTACGCTTGATATCGCTTTCGACTGGTACTCGAGGAACAGGTAAATATTGTCGAAATCCAGGCCGTCGATGATCGTTATGTGTCCATGCGCTCCCGCTTCCACGGAGAACGACTCCTCGCCTTTCTTCGCGTGTGCCATTACATCCAACTGCTGGACCGTGAGCGTGTCGTTGCCGGGCAGCTTGAGTCCCGGAGAAAAGGTTTTGAGCACTTCGTTGATATCGATCTCACTGCCCGCCGCCAGTTGCGCCTGGAAAGTTTTGTCCGGCAGGGTCACGGATGCATCCAGACCAACCGGCCCAACCTTTAGTTGCGCAAACAGAAAGGCGGTGATGTTTTCGGCTTTGGGATGGGCCGGATCTTCGATCGTAAAGACCGCGCCGATTTTTTCCAGTTCGAGCTTATCGGTAATGATGGTCCAATCCAGCTCCAGGCTGATACCGATTTCGAAATTGACCAGGTGCATGGCGTAAGGGTCCACCACCACGCTCAAGCTATCGAGGGCGAGCTTCGCCTTTCCCAGGTCGAGCTCCGGATTGAGAAACTGCTTCGGATCACTGCCGCCGGTGAAACCCGTCAACGCGTTCAGGCTGTTGATCGGCGGTCGCGGTTTGTCGAGATCGAGATAAAACGACAACAGATAGTCGCCTTTGCCGTGCAATGGCATCACGACGGGTAACGTGAGTGCCTGAGTCTTAAACTCGGTTAGCAGTTCGACGTGAGTCAGAAACACAAAGGCCGGGTGATGATTTGGAAACGACTTAACAACCGAGCGCAACCTGACGATTAGATCGAGTTCGAAAATGCCGAATTTAAAAGGATCGAGGTTAGGCGTGGCGAGATTGATACTCGGAAACTGCTGGCCGCCATGCGTTTCAAAATCGATCGAGCCGCTGACGGTCGTCTTTTTCTTTAACAGCCAATCGATTGTCTTCAGTGGTCCTGCGGGAAGCAGGCCCGCTGTAAACTGGCTCACCGGTGTGGCGTCTGACTGGAGCGTGATGATGCAGTTCTCGAGCTCGACCTGGTTGATCGGGAGTGTCTTTTTATCCTTGAGTTCACTAAAACTATCGGCGAGGCTGTAGCTTTTCGGCAGCGTCGCCTTGATACCGAGCTGAATGACGTCGTTTTTGATCGAGAAGGTAAGCTGCGCTGCGACGGGCGTGGCGTTTTTGTAGAGAGAGAAGTCCTTAACGGTTAAGCTCAGGCTATAGATTACAAGCTGGTTATTTTCGTCAATAACTCCTGTCTGCCCGTTCACGAGCTGGACCAGGCCGGTCAGCGTATCGGCAAAGTAAGTGTGAATTACTGAATCGATCGGCGTGGAGTTGAGGCCATTACCCTGGTAACGCAGGGTGAGGACGTGGTCCGCACTGATGTGGCTGTCGACCTTCGCTTTGACGTCCTTGATATCCATCTGTCTCCTATATCGCCATCTCAAAAATGACAGGTAGATGGTCGCTGACAAACAGCTTGATAAACTCCGACGCGCGACGTGCCCGGCTGACGAGGGCCGGCCCCGGACCCTGGAACGGAACCGCGGGGGCCGCGGGATCGCCTCCGACCGGAGTTTCGAAAAAACCGAGGTTGAGATCGGCAAGAGTTTGGGCGGCACTCAGGATTGCAGGATTACCCATCGGCAGACCTGCGAAGGCGTTAAGGATTGCCTGCGGAATAAAAAAATTATCCGGTGGTCCACCCGCTGCTATTCCCGCTCCGCCAGGCGGAAGCTGATCGCTCACCGCCCGCGGGAGATCGTAAACGTCGGCTCCAAATTGAAATCGTGCAGCCCCCACCGTCTCCCGAAATTGAAAATGAGGCGCCTGCGCCGGAGTAAATCCCCGGTGAAAAATGTTGTCGATGGCGCCGCGTCGAAAGTGCGCGAATTGCGGTGAGAGAACTATCTGATTTGGGTATCGGAGGATCGGATGCCGCAATTGAACACTCGTTTTGTTCAACGGATTATCCGCTCCTGTCAGTGGCACTCCGGGGGGCGGGAACACGGGCGCCATACCTGGCGCCGGGTTATTCACCCGGATGCTCGGGGTCGCCCCGCTGCGGCAGTTGGCGCCGCCATTGGCATAAAGATCCGTATAAATCAGGTAATTACCGGCGGCCGGATCGAGCCGCGCGTTGAAGTCTCCGCCGACAATCGCCCTCAGATTGTGAGCATAAGGCGGCACGCCGCCATCCATTGCTTCATACAGTGGCTGTGACATCGCGCAGCGGCCCATGGCTGCCGGCGCGTTGTAAACCGGCGAGTGGTACATGATTATCGGGATGAGTGACTGCGGAACAGCCAGTCCGTCATTCACCTTGATCGTGCAGAAAGCGGGCCGGCGAGATCCGTTCCAGAAGTTCGCTCCTCTGGTCGCGGGAAACAGGCCCAGTTCCCAGTTATTGACTGCCCCCATAGCGGGGTTGTAATTGGCCCCGGGAACTCCTCCGACGACTTGCCTGGAGGTCATCACCAGGCTCAGCACATGCCGGGGAAGATAGGTGCTCCCGATTGCGGGTAGCGTGACGTTATTCGCGAGTATGTGGTTACCCGGTATAACGATTGGCTGCGTGGCCAGCGCTGCGCCGGGGAAGTTGTTTGTCAAGCGCAGGCCGAGGGCTGCTATTTGTGTTCCTGCAGTGAGGATATCGCCGGCATTCAATGCCAGGTTGGCTGCGGTAACCACGCCCGCTGCCGTTCCCGCTACGGGCATTCCTCCCCTCGTTATTCCGCCTGGTCCAGGTGTCGATCCGGCCGGCAACGTGAATTGGCCCACTCCTGCGGGAATCACGACATTGGCTCCCAATGCAACGATGCCGCCGGCCGGAACGCGTCTCCTCACACTTCCTGATTGAGTATTGGCAACGTTTGCTGCCGCGGGATGTCCAGGTGGTGTCGCATTCGCCCCGATGATTCTGTCGGCAGTTTGCATTGAAAATTTATCGAGGTTTTGTCTCCAGAAAACAGCGTAGCCCTCATTGCGGCCCTGAGTTGCAAAATCGACATGATTAGGATCGTAAGGCATGCCAAATCCTGGACCGAAAAGGGAACCAGGAACCCAGTCGCAATACCAGTCACAGGTTTGGCCGGCTGCGATGGAGGCATTGATCAAAGTTTGCTGGAGCAGCGCCAGGCGAGTCGCAATCGCTTGCCGCCTCAGTTCGATCAGGCAAAAGATGTCTGCATCTACGTTTAGAACAACTTGAGCGATGAAGTTCGAGAGGGCCACGTAAGGGCCGCGGATGGCTCGCGTAACACCGAAGTCCTCGACGTTCCAGTAGATGACTTTTAAATTTACCGGCATACGCTACTTGCCCTTTATTGCTTGTTTGAGTTCGTCGATTTCGACTTGTTGCTTCGCGACCACCTTGTCCTGTTCCTTGGTGGCTTCGATCAGGAGCGCGATCAACTGCTCGTAATGAACACTCTTAAATCCGTCAGGATCGGTTTCCACCGCTTCCGGCAACACTGCCTCGACGTCTTGCGCAATCACGCCCAACCTTGGCGTCTCGAGTGCCTTACGCCGTCTCTTACGCTCTGCTTTCCAGGTCTCTTGCTGTTCCTTCTCGGTGGCCTGCGGTCCGGCTGAAACTGTCTTCTCAATGTCTCCGGTAAAACGGGCGAGGGCGCCTTCGTTCCAGCGAAAGCTGACACCGGCTAAACGCCGGAGTTTGTCTAATGCGGAAGAAACCGGTTGGACGTCAGTCTTGAGAGTGAGGTCGGAAGTTTGTGGCCCAAAATTGTACCAGGCGCCGGTGGACGATCCGGACGGCCAGAGCGCCATCCATGTCTGGTTGTATTGCATGAACTGCCAGATATTTCCCGGCACGTAAATGTTGTCCCAGAGCTTTATGTTTCGCTGACCTGCCACGGTACCGGCGCCGACGATATCAAGAGCACCGGTAGTCCAAAGCGCATACGCAATTCTCCCCGCACTGACTTCTTTAGTTGCGTCGCCGGAGTTGAAATTTATCAGGTTCTTTCCCTGGATCTCGATATCTCCGGCCATCGTCAACTTGGAAACTACTCCCTTGACGGTGGTAGTTTCCGCCTGGATTTCCACTGCCTTTGCATTCAGGATCATTTTCGGCAGTTCCTGGCCTGATGTAAGCGAACCGCCCAGGTACATGAAATCAGCGGAGGCCTTCGAACTGCCTTTTGGACCAGCGGCTACAAGCTGAACACTCTTGTCGTTGTTGGCGCCGATTATTAACTGCCCGCCGTTTGTGAGGCTGAATCTGATTCCATCACTCGATTCAACATGCAACTGGTTGTTCGGATCATTTGTACCAATGCCAACCTTGCCTTCAACGGCGAGATTATTCGCGGGGATCTTCTTATTCGTTGCCTGTGCGTATGTCTTGCCGATGGCAACGCCGCCTGCTACAGACAGATCACTTCCCGGCACGGTCGTTCCGACGCCCACGCTGCCCTCGACCGCAAGGTTGTTTTCCGCGATGTGCGTGTTGTTCTGCGCATACCCCTTTCCGATCGCCGCGCCGCCGGCCACAGAGAGGGCGCTTCCCGGCGTCGTCACTCCAATACCAACCTTGCCTTGAACCGCGAGTTCGTTTGCGCCGACAGTGGTATTTTTTTGCGCGAAGCTGCTTCCGATTGCTACTCCACCATTCACCGATAGCGTACTTCCCGGCGTGGTAGTACCAATGCCGACAGGGCGTGGAGCGGCATTGATTACAAGCGGCGCCGAGAACGACTGAATCCAGGCCTGCGAAGCGTCGCAACCAAACCTCAACGTTGGACCACTGGACGTTCCGACGATCACCGTGCCGCCGTTAAGGTTCTGATCGGTGTCCATGATGTGAAGTTTTGCCGCGGGCATATTTGTTTTGGTCCCAATGCCGACGTTCCCGCCGTTAAAGATCGCCGCTGGGCCAGTGCCGGCCTGATCGACGTATAGACCACTCTCTTTAGTGAGATCAGTGTTGCCGCGGTTGGGATTGCCGGCGGCTGAAACGTACAACCCCTGACCTTGAATGGAACCGTAGCGAAGCGGTGTCTTCTCCAACTCCGCGATCAGGACACCCGGTCGAAACCCGGGCAAACCTTCGAACCGCAGATACATTCGCGATATACCCGGATTGAGAGGCGTGCGAAGCACCGCGAAATTAAAAACAATCGGATCTTGCGGCTCGAGGTTGAGGTTTTGGGTGACTTTAAATTGCCACTGTGGATTACCGGGAGTTTTATCCGCGGCCCTAATGGACGGGATGACTTTCCACTTATCCGGGGCCGTCAACAGGAAGTCGTTGGCAGTTAAATCTTCAACCCTCGCCAGGGCTGCCGGATAGGCTTGGTCGGGTTGGTTTGGCTGGGCGTCAAACCAGACGGTGAACAGCACGTCCGGCGTTACGCTGAGCGTCCCGTCGGTCATATTCGTGAGTGCAAAAGCGAATGAGTTGTCGCTGTGTCCGTTATTGAGTACGGTGCGGCGACCGACAAAGTCTACCGTGAGCGGTGGTGTGGAAATCATAGGAGTGTCTCCCTGGACCAGAGAAATAGAGAAGTTGTAGGTGCTGGGTGGAAGAGCCTGCCCTCCCAGTAAGACATTTTGTCCCGTCGTGAGCGAAACATCGACCCTGTTGACGTTTGGGTCTTTAGTGCTCGCGTCCGAATAGCTCAACTTTGCTTTGTTAGGAGTATTAGGCGCGATGGTTAGAATTTGGCGCCCTGAGAGAGCGGCATAAAGAGCGGTGATGCGGCCGTCACCATTCTTTTTGGGGAGAACGTCCCAGCCCTCCAGCACCGGTGTTTTGGTCAGCACCGGAGGATTGAATTCAAACGCGAAGTTGTGGTGCGTATCATCAATTCTCACGTCGAGAGGTTTGACTTCGAGATTCGCTTGCTGATTATTCAGCAGTATCCAGAACACCTGCTCGAGCTGAGAACTGTCTTCGATGAGATTCGCCTGACCAGTTGAATCTACCAGTTGAGCAATAAACGCCGACTTAAGATTAGATGAGTTCTGTGACATCAGTTTTCTTCCCCTCCTTGCCTGGGTGTAAGTTTCAACCAGCCTTCAACGATTTTAGGCGGCTTGAAAAAGTGTGCGTGTTCGGTCGCATCGGCAATAACGCTGGTTTCTTCCCACCTGGAGATTTGCGGTTGGGTGATCCAGGTCCACGCATACCCCGCCTCTTTCGGCAGGGCGGCATGCAGTTCTTCGGCATCGGTCAGGATGGGGCTGACGCGGAAGGTGACGCCCATGCGTTTCAGGACGTCGGCGTAATAGGCCGGCGGAATCTCGAGTTTGTAAACCGGCAGGATTCCACAGGTCGCATGGACCACACCGCGCGGATCCATGAGGATCGTGAGTCCGAGCGGATCGTCGTTGATGGTTAAGCTGAGGTTGTCCGTCACGCCTTTAACATAAGGCCGGATACACGGCGTGGTGAGTCCTTCTTTATAGATCACGTCGTTACTGAGCCTGAGATCCTCGAGTGTCTGCGGCGCATGAAAGACGTTATCGAGTTCGCCGTCCGTTGTTTCTTTCCAAAATCCGACGAGCCCGTCGTTGAGTAGCTGGTGCTCGCCCAGACGCATCGGGATGGTTACCTTCTCGAACCCGTGCGTCGTGCGCGCATAGTTATCATTCTTCTGAGGAAAGAAAAGGCACGACTGGTTTTTTATCGCGGAGTAGTCGCAGCCATAGAATTGGCCCCAGTCGTAAGCAAAGACGTTCCAGTCCTGGTTGACGAAACTTTTCCAGTGTTGCGACTGCGTCAACCGAATCGTCTTGCCGCCGGTGATACTCGAGTCGTCAATCGTTTCCGAATGCGTCGGTTGGCCCCTGAGCTGAAGATCGACCCGCGCGCGAACGACGGCGATAGGGCGGCCCATCAGCAACGCAAGCGCTTCGTGTTGCGCAAAGTTGGCCGGTTCGATCGCTTCGATGGCGCTGTCGAGTGTGGAGAGAAAGCCAGCGAGAAAGTCCTGCCGCAGCGTGGTCTCTTTCGTCTCCATTCCCACGTCGACGACGAGGCGCTGGACCACCTGGCGCAAGTGTGGGTGTTCTATCTTGTCCACGGTAAGTCGATCGATATCGCCCGGTGCGGGACTCCACTGGGCCAGCGGGTTAACTGAACCGAGCGACTTTCCGGTGTTGTCGTACACCATCAAACTGTTGTCGAAGTTATTCGGTATCAGCCAACCGCAAATCGGCGTCGTCACCGGCGCGCTGTTCATTTCAACTTCGTCGACTCCGTTCCGACCGGGCATCGCCGCCAGCCAGCGGAAGTTGAGCCGAGCGGCGGAAGAGAGCCGCGGCGGCAGATAGATTGTTTTAGCGGCGAGATTCGGAGCAAAGAGACTGTTGCTGGTGACAACTTTCACTTCATCCAAATTCCGTGTCCATCGTTGTCCGAACGTATCGTTCAGACCCAGGCTCTGGAGCGCCAGGGTACCGGAACGGATTGGACTAAAAACCCTGGAGGCGACCGGCGCCATCGGATGGTGACGACTGACGGCTTGTGCGACACGATTCGTCAGATCGAGATTGCCAAAGAAGTCATGCGGGAGAAGCTCCCGTTCTACAGGGTTCTCGATCGGGATCTGGAGAACTTGCCGGCGCGTCATGAGGGCGGCGTTGAAACCACCAAGCGCCTGCGACAGGACGGGCATCCCGTCGAGCTGATCCAAAGCGCGGATCGCACTGTAGATCGGATCCCGAGCCTTGTGTACCGCATCCAGGGATTTCACCGTGTTGTTTGGGCCATTGATCGGCTTGTCGCCGTACCACTTTGACAGGTCCTCTGCCGGTAAAAGAATCGGATTACCGTTCTCGTCTTTCTTACCGTCGACCACGAATGGTCTCTGCTGCTTCAACCAAAGAATTTTTTCGGGAGTCTTATCGGGCGGCTTGGCATTGTGTTTTACCTGGTACCAGGCGAGGAGACGGTCGATGTAGTTGGGGTCAGTGCCGGCGGCGCGGTCGCGACAGTCGTCGAGTGTTGTCCTGATTAGAAAGGTCCGCAGATTGGTATCGATCTGCGTGCTGGCAGTGGGAGTCATCAGGCAACGGCCGTCGTACTGGTCTGCCGTGAGCAGAGACAATCCCTGCGGCGGCAAAAAATCCGGATCGTTTTGCTGAAGTTTGAAAGTGCTGCTGAGAAAAGTCGGGGCGTAGTCGAGGGCGCCGTTCATGGCATTGTTAGCGGGGCGGCCTGTTGCAACCCCCGACACGGCAACGCTCCAGTCGAGAATGATTGGGTGCCATGGAGAACTTGACTGAGTTTGTACGAACGGATTGTTTGGCGTATTTGGTTTTAACTTGTCGACCGTATCGAAGAAAGCTTTTGTACCCGGCGTCTCCGGCAGATCGAGGACGTTGCAAGCGAGGTCTCCATCTTCGCCGTGCCGCTGCGTTGAAACCGCGACAGGACCGGACAGGAGGACGACCGGCTCACGCGGTCGCCAAAAATGTTCCGTCGGACGATTCCGAATCTCGTATTGGTCGGTGAGCTTTGCGGTTTTAAGACTTTCGATCAGCGTCTGGAGCCGGAGAATCACCTGCACCGCAAGGTTCTCGTTCGTCACCTGCGCCGGTGTAGTCGTATTGGTGGCGAGGGTAAGTGTGACCGGAGTCGCCGCCTTCGCTGTTACAACGTCTTTCCCCAACGTCAGCTTGCCGGCCGCGTCGATCTTTTCGTTGAGCAGTTTAAGCGTCTGATCGCTTACGAACTGGGCCAGGTTGGTTATCTGCGCGGTGAAGAACGCAATATCTACCGAATCACTGTTGGCGGCGATGAGAAACTTATGCCAGTCGCAGAAGGTCTGATAGCGTAACTCGACGATCTCCTGCTGTGCTTTGTCGTAATCTTCCTGGGCAGTGTTGAGTGCGTCGAGCGCGTGGGCCACTGCGTCCGGCAGTGGTGTTTGCGTTACTGCGTCTTTGTTTTCTCCCGCGGGAATAATGGGTTGCAACAATGCTTTTTTGGGCAGAACCTCCCAGCGACTTCCCGCTCCCAGACCTCGAAAGCCACGTTGATGGCGAGTTTGAGCAAAGTGGGCCAGGTAATCGACTTCCACTCCCTGAAGCGAAGAGGCAACGTTGATCGCTTCCAGTTGATCCTCGATGATTACTTTGTCAGCGGCGTCCAACCCGTCTGCCAGCAACGCCGCGAGCGCTTCGCCGCCCGTGTTCCCGATTGCAATACGCAGTTTGTTGTTATCCGGCTCCCAACGCTTCACCTGGTTCGGCGTGAGGGTGAGAGAACCATAGAAGAGGGTGCGCGACGGGAAGGGATTGCTTCTCTGTGCTTTGTCGACAAACCACTTGTACTCAGTTTCCAAAGCATTATAGGGATCCACGCTCTTGTCGAGTTTGGCAAAGTCAGGTGACTGAAGCGGATCGAGGCCCGCCTCGTTGAGCCATCCGATCACCTGGTACTCGTAACTGCTTCCCGGTTGCAGATCGGCATCGGCATCACAAAAACCGAACACGCTGTAGCTGTTTGGATAGTAGGCAGCAAAAGCCGGCTCTCCATAGCCGACGGCGGTGAGCGGAAAATTAGAAAATATGTATTTGGAATTATTGTCGCGCTGGTTTAAGTATTCATCTCCCGGAGATGGCTTTAACCAGTTCTCCAACGATTGACTGCGCCCCATGTAGCGGAAAGCTGCTCCCGGTTTGTTGTCGGAAACCAGCTTACGCTTAACGGGAAACGTGATTGGCGCCCAGTCTGCGCTTCCCTCGGTTTGTTGGAATGTCGGTTTTCCGTTGCTGTCGAGTGGATGCAGGAAATCGCTTTCCACGATCGTCGACCGCAGTAACTTTCCTGTGTGGTCCAACCGGCGCACCAGCCAGCGATTTGGGACTGGGGGAAACGCCGTGTCGTTGCCACGGTGATAACCCGTTGTGAGGGCATCGGGCAGCGCCCAGTGAAGGTGCAGACCTTTCGGAAACGCGAGAGAATTCGTGCGACCAACTGTGGACTCGGCGAGGTTTGGTGTTTTCAAGTTTTGTGGCGAGCCATCCGACGAGTAGTACGGAAGAGTCGAGAAGTCTGCCATTGTTGGTCCGAATTGAAGTCCTGCCGAGTCGGCGTAGAGTCCGTCAACCCGGATCGGTACCAGAAGAGTTGTTTTCGCTGCCATCGTCAGCTCCAACCGTGGCCGCCTGAGAAGTTTGAGGCTGTAGATCTGACGTCAACGTCTCGAAACGCCCCCAGGCTCACGATCGCGGCGGCAGGTTTACTCACCGCCGCCACGGCTCGGCGCGGGGCGACGGATGGTTTGGTCACGTCAGTGGCCGAGATGCTGCGGCCGCTTCGAACGAATACGCGCCGATTCGAGGCCTGCGCCAGGCGCAGCGCCCGCTCCACGTCTTCGATTGATTCGGGGATCAGGACGGTGGGCTGGTCGCGGAACTCCGCTTGAGCTTCATGCGACGAGGTGATGCGCCCTTTGAACGACGATTGAAGGTCGCGGGCAGCTTTTAATGTCAGCTTCGGCATGGTGGTACTCCTTATATCAAAGGTCCGATGGACCAGCGTGCGACGTTACGTCGAGACTTATCTTCTGCATCTCATGATCAAGCGGGCGAGCCTGAGCGAACACCGGGAAATTGGTACGTCGCCATTATGAAGGCCATGAACCGGATGACCGCGACACCGGCTGAGCTTGTAGATCACAGTTAGGCCCCTTCATCAGAGGGATGATCAGTTGGTATTACACTTTCTAATCACTTGGCACTTGAGAGCCATGCAGCAATTCTTTCCGTGCCGGAGAAAGTCGCCTTATTGCGCAGAGTTTCCCAGCCGCCTTACTCGGCGCGCCCGACTTTCATGTTGCGTCGAATAAAATACCCCTGCAAGTCCCACTCCTTTCACATAGAACTAAAGGAAAATTGTTTTGCGACTTTTTCGAGGTGTCGCACAAATGAGTTGAGCAATTTAGGCGCAGCAATTTACTCCTGTCATCGGTCGTCACCGTCAATAAACTTTCGCCGAATTGAGGTGGTGGACCGCGACCACGCTACGCGGTAAGGGAATGCTACCATTGCTGTATGTGCGCTAACACACACACATAGGTTGGGAGAAAAAGGGGGTTAGATCCGCGCAGAGCCTTCGCTGCATGGCTTGCCGATCAAGACAGCACTAACTCTCGTTATTCACAGGTTGAAAGGGTTGAAAGTAATAATTATCGAAGAGTTTTCTATACGCCCGCTGCATTGTCGAGAGCTTGTAGACTTAATGAGATGACTTCGTCGCGTAGTGTGTTTTCTACTGTGGTTTGCATTCGGACCTTGCATTCGAGCTGAATGATCTTTGCGATGAGTGAGTCTTTGGGTTGGCGTCTAAGGCGGGATATCTTAGCTCGCAGTTTGTGTTTTGCTTCCGTCGAGGTGTTTTCGAGTAGGTGGCCTAGATCTGAATCTCTCAATTGCCCTGTTACTGGGGCCATCAATTCCCCTCTATCTGCGTGAGATACTCTCCCTGATCAATTGGAGCGCAACCGATCCAGTTGTGCAGACTCGCGGCTAAGTAGTGGACACGAGGCGATCTGTGACTTTGGCCCAGACTGGTAGCGTTGTCCGCACTGGTGCTGATACGAGTCGTAATAAAGGAAACAGCGGACAGTGTTGTATCGTCCAAACAACTTCAGGATCGGAGCTGCCTGTTCTTTAAGGCGGTCGCAGGTTGGTTCATCCTGAACTATATGAAGCTGAGCAAGCCATGTTGCGCGGGCGAAACTGTCTTATTTGATTGGGAAGGTATTGGTTCCGAAAGATTTGAGCGGAGCCACATTGGGAGTTCGGCTGATTTCAGGGTTGTGAAAAGCCGGATCACCTCGTCGGTATTGGCGGGGTTGAGGGTGAAGGGTGGATTGCTGGGAGGAATTGGAAGTCGTGCAGTTTGGGCTTTACTGGATGAAGATAGAATACAGAAAAGAATTGTGAAGCCAATCAGTGTTGATGGTGTACGGAAGTTGAATGTGTTCATAACGGCTACTCCGTAAGTTGGGTGGTAGTGTCGTGAGTTACTAACCGTTTGATTGTTTCATTATGTCGGGGTGACGAGGATAGGTGTCACGCCGCCTGTAAAGAGTAAGGGGGTGCGTGCTCGGTCGTATGTTCGGTGATGAATGTGGAGATAAGCCAATTCATCCACGCATCCTGCATCTTTATATGAGCGCCAAGGTGCCGTAGTTCGTCAATTGCTGTTTCAAAGAGTTGTTTTATGGCATGTCGCACTTCTGCATCGGGTTCGCCGAGGAGATTGCGATTGAAGTGGCCTTCGTTCAGCATGCGCCCAAGGTGAGTGGCTCGATCGTAAAGATGTGGTTCGTTGTCTATTCTTAACCAAATTAAAAAACAATAGTAGTTCAGGTAGTTTTGATAGGGTTCGTTTTCGACAATGTGCGTCTCGCGATCCGTTGGCTTTCGAGGGCAATCGTCAATGTTTGAACAGAAGTGCCGGATTCTGTAAATGCGTTTGGTCGTTGAGTTCAAAATAGCCGTTCGTGGTGACAAACTCGAGGAAGGATTGACTGCGTTGATCATCGTGGCGAATGAAATGATCAGGTGCAATGGTTGTGAGTACGCCTCCAGCGGCAAGAAAAGTGAAAGCATGAAGGATGTGATCGATGTATGCAGTTTTGGCCCCTATACGGAGAATGGCGGGTTCATTAGGATTCGGGCAAAACGCAGATCGGTCTGACTAGAGAAGGAAATCTCCTTGGTGTAGCCTTTAGCGCGTAGTATGGCGCAACGAACAGGTGATTTCTCGACGAGGTGAATTCGTGGTATTAGGTGCGCAAAGTCGTCCGATTGTAAGAATTCGCTGGCGTGCTGTTGTAAGTAATCAGGGAGGCGCCGGAGCCGGCTTGCGGTTCGAGAAACAGATCATCGTCGCATAGTTTGTCGAGGTCCGACATCATCATGATGCCGCGGGCGACCTCGTTAGGAGTTGGAAAGAACGCGTCCCGATTTTTCCGAGGCATCAGAGCTGTGGTGAGGACGTATGCAATAAGGTGCGTAGGATCTTCCTGAAATACGTGGGCTTTGGTGCGGCCGCCTTTCCATTTACCGCCAAGCCGAGTCAGCACTTCATTAACTTCGCTATATAAGGTCGGTGATACTTGTGAAAACCGAATTGAAAGGGCCGTCATAATCAACGTGTTGCAGGACCGCGATGGCGTCTTCTGAAAAACTAGCTAGTTGATCGCTTTTCATGTGTGAGGCATAGCAATGCCGAAGCATCATAGTAGTGTTTTGCTGGAGACACTTAACAGGCTTGAAACGACCAACGTTGACTAAGGGGCAGTGAATATTGTTCAGGAAGAGGGTGTAGAAAGTTTTGTGTAAATGGTCATTGAGCGACTAACGGGTTAAGGTTAGCGCAGGAGAAAAGATGACCATAGACAACGAGCTCATTGACAATCTGCTGAA
>Ga0207676_10000459_pt1 | contig 34117 bp, 30 predicted proteins | sample KBSSwiS72_FD_184307 | JGI IMG/M metagenome (GOLD analysis project Ga0207676, IMG submission 184307) | Switchgrass rhizosphere microbial communities from Kellogg Biological Station, Michigan, USA - KBS Switchgrass S7-2 (SPAdes) (version 2) | ecosystem: Host-associated > Plants > Roots >...
CATGACCTACGCGTCGGGAGGCAACGGCAGCGGCGCGCGCATCACCTTCGAGTACCTCAAGCTCGAAGCCGGCTTTCCGGCGCTGCACATCCCCTACCGCGGCACGGCGCCGGCGGTCACCGATCTGCTCGGCGGCCAGGTCGAGGCCCTGTTCACCGGCGCGCCGGCGGTTCTGCCGCATGTGCGCAGCGGCCGCCTGCGAGCGTTGGCTGTCTCCAGCCCGCGGCGGCTGCCGGCGCTGCCCGAGGTGCCGACCGTGGCGGAAAGCGGCCATCCCGGCTTCGATGCCGACCAGTGGTACGGCGTCGTCGCACCAGGCAGGGACGCCGGCAGCCCTCGTCGCCGGCCTCACGCCGCGATCAACAACGCGCTGAAGGCGCCGGAAGTGGCTTAGCAGCTCGCCGCCGAAGGGGCGATCGCGACACCCGATTCGCCCAGGGCCTTCGGCGAGCTCATCGAACGCGAGATCCCGCGCTGGGCCGCCGTGGTCAAGGCCGGCCACGTGAAGCCCGATTGATCGACACCAAGGAGAAAGAGCATGACCCGGATCGGATCCCTCATCGCCGCGCTGCTGCTGGCGCTTGCCGGCGCGGCGACGGCGCAGACCGCGGCGACCGGCGGTAAGGTGGAGGTGGTGTGGCTCGGCCAGTCGGTGTTCAAGATCACGTCGCCCGGGGGCAAGGTGATCGTGACCGACCCCTGGTTGCGGACCAATCCCCTGACCCCGCCCGAGTACAAGCAGCTCGACAAGTTCGGCAAGGTCGACGTGCTGCTGGTCTCGCACGGGCACTTCGACCACCTCGCCGACGCCGCCGCGCTCGCCCAGCGCTACGACACGCCGATCACCGCGCCCGGCGGACTGAACCAGACGCTGACGACGCTCGGCGTGCTGCCGGCCAAGCTGCTGCCGCGCATGAACAAGGGCGGCACGGTCACGCCGGTTCCGGGCATCAAGGTGACCGCGGTGCACGCCGAGCATTCGTCCGAGCTGGTCTGGCGCAATCCGGTCAGCGACAAGGACGAGACCCATGTCGGCGGAGAGCCGGTCGGCTGGATCATCGAGCTCGAGAACGGATTCCGGATCTACCACGCGGGCGACACCGCGGTGTTCGGCGACATGCGCCTGATCGGCGAACGCTACCGGCCCGATCTCGCCCTGGTTCCGATCGGCGGCCACTTCACCATGGATCCGGGCGATGCCGCCTGGGCGATGACGCAGCTGCTCAAGCCGCGTGCCGTGATCCCGATGCACTACGGCACCAATCCGCTCGCCAAGGGCACGGCCAAGGAGTTCGTCGATGCGATGGGGAGCAGCGCGATCAAGGTCATCGTCGCCGTCCCCGGCCAGACGCTGGAGTTCTAGCGTCGATTCATGCGCCGGCGCGCGTGAACTCGATGGCTCCTTCGGGAAGGAGATAGAGCACCAGCGCACGCCCATCGGTGACCGTGGGGCGGTGGGCGGTTCCCGGCCCGTAGACGCACCAGCCGGCTTCGTGACCATCGAACCGCGCGCCGCCGCTCAAGGGCATGATCAGGTCGATCTCGCCATTCGGATGGCTGTGATGCGGGCCGACCACGTTGTCCATGTCGACGACGTCGACCGAAAACCGGTTCAGGTCGTCGCTGGCCTTCAGCACCCGGCCGTAGCGGATTCCGCCGCCTTCGCGCTCGCACATCCAGCCTTCGGCCACGCCTTGCCGGCAGCTCTGCTCGACCGCCTTGTAGATTTCCGAGCCGGGGCCGTGCTCCGTGTTCAGCCAGCGCTGAAGGTCGGCATCGAGCGGGCGCCCCGAGATCTCGGTGGTCAGCTTCGCGACGAGGCCGCGAAAGTCTTCCTTGGACATGCTGTTTCTCCTTGGCGGGACGGATCGAGCATAGCGCCGAAGGCTCCGGCTTCGGGGCGCGGCTACTCGGTCGGCCGGGCATCGAAGGAGTCGAAATCTCCCTCGCCCGCGAACACGTCGACCGCATCGACGGCCGCCGATCTCGGGCCTCGCCTCGACCACGCGACGATCCGGTCCACCGCCTCCCGCGGGCCGCTCACCATGGCCTCGACGGTTCCGTCGCGACGGTTGCGCACCCAGCCGTGAATGCCCAGGCGCCGGGCCTCCTCGACCATGCTCCAGCGGTACCCGACCCCCTGGACCGATCCGCGAATCTCGAGCCGCAGTACGATTTCATCCATAAAGCACGCTTTTGTGCCTGGCCGTCAGCGTAGCCGAACGGAGACGCCGGGGCCTTTCCCAGCTCCCTTCGTCGGCGAGGAACCGGGCCGACGCGGCCCGGAGAACAACAATGGAGACTCCATGAATCTTTGCGAACGTCTTTCGCGCGCTGCGCTCGGCCTGGCCGTGGCGGCCGCGGCCCTGGCCGCACCCCTGGCGCAGGCTGCCGATGCCGGGCCGATCAAGATCGGCCTGATCCTGCCGATGACCGGCCAGTCCGCTTCCACCGGCCGGCAGATCGAAGCCGCCGTCAAGCTCTGGGTGGCGCAGAACGGCAACAAGGTCGCGGGCCGGCAGGTCGAGGTGATCCTCAAGGACGACGGCGCCGTGCCCGACACGACCCGGCGGCTGGCCCAGGAGCTGATCGTCAACGACAAGGTGGCGGTGCTGGCGGGCTTCGGCATCACGCCGACGGCGCTGGCCACGGCCCCGCTCGGCACCCAGAGCAAGACGCCGATGGTGGTGATGGCGGCGGCGACGTCGAGCATCACCCAGGCATCGCCGTACTTCATCCGCACCAGCTTCACGCTGCCGCAGGTGACGGTCTCGATTGCCGACTGGGCGGCGAAGAACGGGATCAAAAAGGCGATCTCGCTCGTCGCCGACTACGGCCCGGGCTTCGACGCAGAGAAGTTCTTCGACAGCCAGTTCCGGCTCGACGGCGGCCAGGTGCTGGACAAGCTGCGCACGCCGCTGCGCTCGCCCGACTTCGCGCCGGTGCTGCAGAAGGTGGCCGATGCCAAGCCCGATGCGCTGTTCGTCTTCCTGCCCTCGGGCCAGGGCGCGACCTTCATGAAGCAGTTCGCCGAGCGCGGCCTCGACAAGTCGGGCGTCCGCCTGATCGCGACCGGCGACGTCACCGACGACGACCAGCTCGCCGACATGGGCGAGGTCGCGATCGGCGTCGTCAACTCGCACCACTACTCGGCGGCCCACCCTTCGGAGGCGAACAAGAAATTCGTCAAGGCGTTCGAGGCGGCGAACAAGTTCCGGCCGAACTTCATGGCCGTCGGCGGCTACGACGGCATGCGCGTCATCTACAAGGCGCTCGAGGCGACCAAGGGCGAGGGCGGCGAGAAGCTGCTCGAGGCGATGAAGGGGCAGATCTTCGAAAGCCCGCGCGGCCCGGTGCTGATCGACGCGCAGACGCGCGACATCGTCCAGGACGTCTACATCCGCAAGGTCGAGCGCGTGCCGGCGATGGGCAACCAGCTCTACAACGTCGAGTTCGACGTGATCAAGCAGGTCAAGGATCCGGGCAAGGCGAAGTGACGGGCGCGCTCCGGCCATGCTGACGCTGCTCTTCGACGGCGTCGCCTACGGGATGCTGCTGTTCGTGCTGGCCGTCGGGCTGGCGGTGACGCTGGGGCTGATGAACTTCATCAACCTCGCGCACGGCGCCTTCGCGATGGCGGGCGGCTACATCACGGTGCTGCTGATGAACCGCGCCGGCGTGCCGTTCCTCGCCTGCCTGCCGCTGGCGTTCATCGGCGCGGGCCTGCTCGGCGCGGCGCTCGAGCCGACGCTCTACCGCCGGATGTACGCCCGGCCGCATCTCGATCAGGTGCTGTTCTCGATCGGCCTGGTCTTCATGGCGGTGACGGCGGTCGACTACGTCGTCGGCTCGATGCAGCAGAACATCCAGGTGCCGGCGTGGCTGCAGGGGCGCTTCGACATCGCCTGGGTCGGCATCGGCCGCTATCGCCTGTTCATCATCGTCGTCTGCGCCGTGCTGGCGCTGGCGCTGCAATGGGTGCTCGTGCGAACCCGCTTCGGCAGCCGCCTGCGCGCCGCCGTTGACGACCCGCGCGTCGCCAGCGGCCTCGGCCTGAACGTCAATCGCATCTTCCTCGCGACCTTTGTCGTCGGCAGCGGCCTGGCGGGGCTCGGCGGCGCGCTCGGCGCCGAGGTGCTCGGGCTCGACCCGTCGTTCCCGCTGAAGTTCATGATCTATTTCCTCATCGTCTGCGCCGTCGGCGGCACAACCACGATCACCGGGCCGCTGCTGGCGGCGCTGCTGCTCGGCATCGCCGACGTGATGGGCAAGTACTACGTGCCCAAGCTCGGCGCCTTCATCGTCTACACGCTGATGATCCTGATCCTGCTGGTGCGGCCGCAGGGCCTGTTCGCCCGCGCCGGGGCGGCGCGGTGAGTGCCCAGGCCTCGGCGGCGCTGGCGCGCGACGCTCGCTGGCGCGGCTGGGAACTGGCCACGCTGGCGGCCCTGCCGGTGGCATGGCTGCTGCTGCCGGGCCAGGCGCTGATCCTCAACGAGATCGCCATCCTGGCGCTGTTCGCGCTCTCGCTCGACCTGGTCCTCGGCTACGCCGGTGTCGTCTCGCTCGGCCATGCCGCCTTCTTCGGCCTCGGCGCCTATACCGCGGCGCTGTGCGCCAAGCTGCTGACGCCAGACCCCTGGCTCGGCCTGGCGGCGGCCGTCGGCGCGACGGCGTTGCTCGGCTTCCTGACGAGCTTCCTGATCCTGCGCGGCTCGGACCTGACGCGGCTGATGGTGACGCTCGGCGTCGCACTCATCCTCTACGAGCTCGCCAACAAGCTCGACTGGCTGACCGGCGGCGCCGATGGCCTGCAGGGCGTCGCCATGGGACCGGTGCTGACGCCGTTCGGCGCCTTCGAGTTCGACATCGGCGGCCGCGTCGCCTGCGCCTACTCGATGGCCCTGCTCGTCGCCTGCCTGCTGCTCGTGCGCCGCCTCGTCCATTCGCCGTTCGGCTTTTCCCTCCAGGCGCTGCGCGACAACCCGGTGCGCGCCGCCAGCATCGGCCTGTCGGTGCACGCGCGGCTGATCGTCGCCTACACGATCGGCGGCGCGATCGGCGGCGTCGCCGGGGCGCTGCTGGCGCAGACCAACGGTTTCGCCTCGCTCGACGTCCTCGACTTCCATCGCAGCGCCGAGGTCCTGCTGGTGCTCGTCATCGGCGGCACCGGCTACCTCTACGGAGGCCTGTTCGGCGCCGTCGCCTTCAAGCTGCTGCACGACCTGCTCTCGGCGTGGACGCCGCAATACTGGAACTTCTGGATCGGCGTGTTCCTGGTCGTGCTGGTGATCGTCGGCCGCGAGCGGCTGCTGCGACCCTGGTCGTGGGGGCGGCGGTGAGCGAGGCGAAGACGGTGCTCGAGACGCGCGGCCTGGTGAAGCGCTTCGGCGGCATCGTGCCCACGAACGACGTCTCGCTCAAGATCGAGCTCGGCGCGCGCCACGCCCTGATCGGCCCGAACGGCGCCGGCAAGACGACCCTGATCAACCTCCTCACCGGCACCCTGGAACCGAGCGCCGGCTCGATCTGGCTCGATGGCGACGAGATCACCCGCCTGGCGCCGCACCGGCGGGTGCGACGCGGAGTCGTGCGTACGTTCCAGATCAACCAGCTCTTCGGCGGGCTCACGCCCCTGCAGTCGCTCGCGCTCACGGTCTCGCGCCAGCTCGGCATCGGCGCCGGGTGGTGGCGGCGGCTCGGGGCCGATGCCCGCGTCGGCCCGGCATGCGATGCGCTGCTTAGCCAGTTCCGCCTCGAAGACGTCCAGGGCCAGCGCGTCGCCGAGCTGGCCTACGGCAAGCGGCGGCTGCTCGAGATCGCGATGGCACTCGCCTGCCGGCCACGCGTGCTGCTGCTCGACGAGCCGGTGGCCGGCGTGCCCGAAGGCGAGCGGGAGGAGATCTTCGACATCGTCAACGCCTTGCCCGCGGAGGTGTCGGTGCTGCTGATCGAGCACGACATGGACCTCGTCTTCAACTTCGCCCAGCAGGTGACCGTGCTCGTCAACGGCGCGATCTTCGCCGAGGGCGATGTCGCCACGGTCGCCTCCGACCCGCGGGTCATGGCGGTCTACCTCGGCGAGGGCGGCCATGGCTGAGCTGCTGCGCGTCGACGACCTGCGCGCCGGCTACGGCGAGGCCGTCGTCGTCCAGGGTCTCGGCTTTGCGCTCGACGAGGGGGAGTCGCTGGCCTTGCTGGGCCGCAACGGCACCGGCAAGACGACGCTCATCAACAGCCTGGTCGGCGTGACGAAGCGCTTCTCCGGCCGCATCGTCCTCGCCGGCCAGGACCTGACGCGCCTGCCCGCGCACGCCCGTGTCGCCGCCGGCATCGGCTGGGTGCCGCAGGAGCGGAACATCTTCAGGTCGCTGACCACCGAGGAGAACCTCAGCGCCGTCGCCCGGCCCGGGCCGTGGACGCTGGAGCGCGCCTACGCGCTCTTCCCCCGCCTTCGCGAGCGCGCCTCGAACATGGGGCACCAGCTTTCCGGCGGCGAGCAGCAGATGCTCGCGGTGGCGCGGGCGCTGGTGCTGAATCCGAAGGTGCTGCTGCTGGACGAGCCGCTGGAAGGGCTGGCGCCGATCATCGTCGAGGAGCTGCTGCGCGCCATCGCCCGCGTCGTTCGCGAGGAAGGCATGAGCGCGATCATCATCGAGCAGAGCCCGCGCCTCGTCCTGCCGATCACGCAGAGGGCGATCGTGCTCGACCGCGGCAGCATCGTCCATGAAGGCAGCAGCGACGACCTGCTGTCGGACCGCGCGCGGCTGGATCAGTGGCTGGCGGTGGCGAAGAGATAGGAGCCGGCCGCGCAGGGTTCGAGCGCGGCACGGCAGGTCAGTCGCCGACGATCTTGCGCTCGCGGATGATCGTCCCGAAGCGCTGGAAATCGTCGCGCGCCTTGGCCTCGAACTGGTTCGGCGTCATGGCAGCCGTCGCGCCGCCGAGTGCGGCGATGCGCTCGGCCACCGGCTTCGTCGCCAGGATCTTGTTGATCTCCGCGTTCAGCCGGTCGATCACGGCCTTGGGCGTGGCCGCCGGCGCGTAGAAGCCGAACAGCGTGTCGGCGTCGAAGCCCTTGAGGCCCGCCTCGTCGAGCGTCGGAACGTCGGGATAGAGCGGCGAGCGTTGCAGGCCGCCGACCGCGAGCAGTTTCAGCTTGCCGGCCTGCACCTGAGGCAGGCCGATGCCCGGGTCCATCAGGAAATCGATCTGCCCGCCGAGCAGGTCCTGCAGCGCCGGCGCCGCGCCACGGTAGGGGATGTGCCGCGTCGACGTGCCCGCCTGGCTGTTCATCATCTCGACGGCGAGATGCGGCGAGCTGCCGTTGCCGGGCGAGCCGTAGCTGAGCTTGCCGGGATTCGATTTCGCGTAGGCGAGGAACTCCTGGACGTTCTTCGCCGGGAACTCCGGCCTGACCACGAGGTAGACCGACACCCGCGCCGCCGCGGCCACCGGGGTCAGGTCCTTGGCGGGGTCGAAGCTCATCTTCGGATAGATGTGCGGATTCACCGAGACCATGCCGCCCGAGCTCATCAGCAGCGTGTAGCCGTCGGGCGCCGACTTGGCGACGGCGTCGCCGGCGACGTTGCCGCCGGCGCCGGTGCGGTTCTCGATCACCACCGGCTGGCCCAGCGCCTCCTGCAGCGGCTGGCCGACGAGGCGGGCGATCTGGTCGGCGGCGCCGCCGGGCGGGAAGCCGACGACGACGCGGATCGGCTTCTCCGGCCAGGACTGGGCCAAGACGAGCGGCGACACGGCGCCGGCCGCGCAAGCGAGGATCGAGAGGGCGAGGGCCGTGCGACGGCGGGCGAGGAGGGCGTTCGTCATGAGGTCTCTCCCGGCGGGTGCGTTCAGGCGACGACGATCTCGACCAAGGCCGGCGCCGAAGAGCGCAGCGCCGCTTCCAGGCCGGCGCGCAGGTTCTCCGGCCGGTCGACGCGCACCGCATCGACGACGCCCATGCCACGCGCCATGGCCACGAAGTCGAGGCCGCTCAGGTCGGTGCCTTCCAGCCGGGCGCCGGCGGCGAAGCCGAAGGTCGGCGCGAACTCTTGCAGCGCTGCGTAGCGCCGGTTGTTGAGGATGACGAAGGTCATGGCCAGCTTCAGCTGCACCGCGCTCCACAGGGCCTGGATCGAGTACATCGCCGAACCGTCGCCGACCAGCGCGATCACCCGCGCCGAAGGCCGCGCCAGGGCGACGCCGACGGCCGCCGGCAGGCCGAAGCCGAGACCGCCGCTGGCCATCGTGTAGAAGGTGCCGCTCTTCAGCATCGGCAGATGGCCGTGCATCACCGGGCGCGAGCTCGGCGCCTCCTCGACGATCACGTGATCGGGATCGCGGACCTCAGCCAGGGTCTGCAGGGCATAGGCGACCGACATCGGCACCGACGCCTCGGCCCGCGGCCGCGCCGGGCGACCCGGCGGCACGGGTCGCTCGTGCGGCGCGCTCCGCTGCAGCAGGGTCTGCACCGCGTCGCGAATGTCGCCCACGGCGGAGGTGCCGACCGGTGCGCGGGCCGCGGTCTCGGCGTCGTCGGTGATCTGGCAGAGCCTGGCGCCGGCGGGAACGTGCGGGCCGTGGCCTTCGACGTGGTAGGTGAACGCGGGCGCGCCGAGCACCAGCACCAGGTCGCTGCCGGCGAGGCCAGAGACGATCCGCTCGCGCATCGCCGGCAGGAAGCCGGCGAACTGCGGGTGGTCCTCGGCGAACCCGCAGCGCGCCGACATCGGCGCGGTGAAGACCCGTGCCCGATGACGCTCGACCAGGGCCCGGACCTCGTCCCAGGCGCCGCCGCGGTCGACGCCGGCACCGACGACGAAGGCCGGCCGCTCGCTCGCATCGAGCTGATCGCCGATCGCGTCGAGGACGGCCGCATCGCAGCGCGGTGCGCGGCTCACGCGCCGCGGCTCGATCGGCGCGCAGCCGCGGGCCCAGTCGTCGGACGGGATCGAAACCAGCACCGGTCCGCGCGGCGGCTGCATCGCCAGGTAGTAGCCGTGGGCGATCGCCTGGGGCACGTCTTCGGCCCGGGCCGGCTCGCAGCTCCACTTGACGTAGGGCCGGGGCAGTTCGGTCGCCTGCGCCGAGAACAAGAACGGGTCGAACGGGAACAGAGACCTCGCCTGCTGGCCGGCGGTGATGACCAGCGGCGTGCGGTTCTTCCAGGCGGTGAAGATCGCGCCCATCGCGTGGCCCACGCCGACCGCCGAGTGGAGATTGACGAAGGCGGCGTTGTCGGTCGCCGTCGCGTAGCCGTCGGCCATGCCGACCACCACCGATTCCTGCAGGCCGAGGACGTATTCGAAGTCGGCCGGGAAATCGAGGAAGAGCGGAAGCTCGGTCGAGCCGGGGTTGCCGAAGATGCGCCGCATGTCGAACGAGCGCAGCAGCTGCAGCACCGCGTCGCGCACGGTTGGGGAAGGGGCGGTCATGGAGGGCGGCGGGGCTGCGCCATTGGAGACCGGAGGAGCGCGCTCGGGGCCTAGGTATCTCCCCAATTCGCTCGGCTTCTCCGGAGCATGGGAAGTGGTAGCGCTATCGGGCCTTAAGATCCAAGCCATGAGTTCCGACCCCGCCCCCCCTCGCCGCAGCCGGCGCGGCAGCGGCGCGGTCACGCTGCACGACGTCGCCAAGCTCGCCGGCGTGGCGCCGATCACCGCCTCGCGGGCGCTCAACACGCCCGGGAAGGTTTCGGAGGCGGTGCGCAAGAAGGTCGCCGATGCCGTCGCCCGCACCGGCTACGTGCCCAACATCCTGGCCGGGGGTCTGGCCTCGGCGCGCAGCCGGCTGGTGGCGGCGGTGGTGCCGACGATCGCCGGCCCGGTGTTCCTCGAGACCGTCCAGTCGCTGACCGGCGCGCTGGCCGAGTGCGGCTACCAGCTGATGCTCGGCCAGTCGGGCTATTCGAGCAACCGCGAGGACGCCTTGCTCGGCGCGATCATCGGCCGGCGGCCCGACGGCATCGTCCTGACCGGGATCATGCATTCCGCCGAGGGGCGCAGGCGCCTGCTCGCTGCCGGCATCCCGGTGGTCGAGACCTGGGATCTCACGCCCACGCCGATCGACATGCTGGTCGGTTTCTCCCATGGGGATGTGGGCCGCGCGGTGGCGCAGTTCCTCCATGCCAGGGGTCGGCGCCGCCTCGCCGTCGTGTCCGGCAGCGACGAACGCGCCAGGCGGCGCCAGGATGCGTTCCAGAACGCGGCCTCGGCGTTCGACCTCGATCCCGTCCGCGTCGTCGTCGTGCCCGCGCCGACGACGCTGCGCAGCGGCCGCGCCGCGCTCGCCGAGCTGGTGCAGGGCGGCAGCGCGGTCGATGCCGTCTTTTGCAGCTCCGACCTGCTGGCCCTGGGCGTCATGACGGAGGCGCAGGCGCGAGGCGTGGCCGTGCCGGAGCGGCTGGCGATCGTCGGCTTCGGCGACCTGGAGTTCGCAGCCGATCTGCATCCCGCCCTGACGACAGTGCGGATCGACGGCACGGCGATCGGCCGCCAGGCCGCGAAGTTCATCGTCGACCGGGCCGAGGGCCGCGCCGTCGAGCAGCGGGTCGTCGACATCGGCTTTTCCATCATCGAGCGGCAGACCGCCTGAGAGACCCGGCGGAACGGGAGGGCATTCATTGTTCGGCAGTGACGGTAGCGCTACCATAGGCAATTCGCCACTCTCGAACATCCTGGAGACCCCGTGAAGAAACTGATCGCTGCCCTCGCCATCGGCCTCGCCGCCGCGTCGGGCGCGCTGGCGCAAGCCTGGCCGTCGAAGCCGGTCACCCTGGTCGTGCCGTTCCCGCCGGGCGGCTCCACCGATTTCATCGCCCGGGCAATCGGGCCGTCGCTCAACAAGACCTTCGGCCAGTCGTTCATCGTCGACAACAAGGCCGGCGCGACCGGCACCATCGGCGCCGCTGCGGTCAAGCGCGCCGCGCCGGACGGCTACACCTTCCTCGTCACCTCGCTCGGTCCGCTGGTGATCGCGCCGCACCTGATCAAGGGCATGCAGTACGACGCCCTCAAGGACTTCGATCCGATCACGGTCGCGGTGCAGGCGCCGAATGTGCTGGTCGTGCCGGCGAGCTCGCCGCACAAGTCGCTCGCCGACGTGATCGCCTTCGAGAAGTCGCATCCCGACAAGATGAGCTTCGCTTCCTCGGGCAACGGCTCGAGCGACCACCTCACGGCGGAGCTCTTCTGGCTGGAGAGCGGCACGACCGGGGTGCACGTTCCCTACAAGGGCGGTGGCCCGGCGATTTCCGACCTGCTCGGCGCCCAGGTCGACGCCTCGTTCCAGAACGTCAACGCGGTGCTGCAGCACATCAAGAGCGGCAAGCTCAGGCCGCTGGCGGTCACCGGCGCGAAGCGCTCGCCGGTGCTGCCCGAGGTGCCGACCATGGCCGAAGCGGGCGTGCGCGACGTCGACGTCTATTCCTGGCAGGGAATCGTCGGTCCCAAGGGCCTGCCCGCCGACGTGCGCGCGAAGTTCCACGAGGCGGTCGTCGCTGCCCTCAACGATCCGCCGACCAAGGCGCAGCTGAGCGCCCTCGGCCTCGAGGTCGTCGCCAACACGCCGGCCCAGTTCGCGGCCTTCCAGCAGCAGGAGTTTGCCCGCTGGAAAAAAGTCATCGAAGTCCGGAAGATCACGGCGGACTGATGCGCAGCGACTTCCTGCATCCAGGGCCGCGCCGAGAACCCACATGACCAGCCACTCCACACCGACGATCACCGAGCTGCGCGTCGTCCCGGTCGCCGGCCGCGACAGCATGCTGCTCAACCTCAGCGGCGCGCACGGGCCGTTCTTCACCCGCAACCTCCTGATCCTCGGCGACAGCGCCGGCCGCACCGGCGTCGGCGAAGTGCCGGGAGGAGAGAAGATCCGGCAGACGCTGGAAGACGCCCGCGAGCTGATCGTCGGCCAGCCGCTCGGCTCGCAGCAGCGCCTGCTGCAGGAGGTGCAGAGGAAGTTCGCCGATCGCGACAGTGGCGGCCGCGGCCAGCAGACCTTCGACCTGCGCACCACGATCCATGCGGTCACGGCGATCGAATCGGCGCTGCTCGACCTGCTCGGCCAGCACCTCGGCGTTCCGGTGGCGGCACTGCTCGGCGAGGGCCAGCAGCGCGACAAGGTCGAGATGCTCGGCTACCTGTTCTACGTCGGCGACCGCACGCGCACCGACCTGCCGTATGCCAGCGAGCCCGACGCCGGCGACGACTGGAAGCGGCTGCGCCACGAGCCGGCGATGACGCCCGAGGCGGTGGTCAGGCTGGCCGAAGCCGCGTACGCCCGCTACGGCTTCAACGACTTCAAGCTGAAGGGCGGCGTGCTGCGAGGCGACGAGGAGGTCGAGGCGATCGTCGCCCTGCACGAGCGCTTTCCCGAGGCGCGCGTCACCCTCGACCCGAACGGCGGCTGGCTGCTGAAGGACGCGATCCGCCTGATGCGCGACATGGGCGGCGTGGTCGCCTATGCCGAAGACCCGTGCGGCGCCGAGGAGGGCTTTTCCGGGCGCGAGGTGATGGCCGAGTTCCGCCGCGCCACCGGCCTGCCGACCGCGACCAACATGATCGCCACCGACTGGCGCCAGCTCAGCCACGCACTGGCCCTGCAGTCGGTCGACATCCCGCTCGCCGACCCGCATTTCTGGACCATGGCCGGCTCGGTGCGCGTCGCCCAGACCTGCCGCGACTGGGGCCTGACCTGGGGCTCGCACTCGAACAACCACTTCGACGTCTCGCTGGCGATGTTCACCCATGTCGGCGCGGCGGCGCCCGGGCGCGTCACTGCGATCGACACCCACTGGATCTGGCAGGACGGGCAGCGGCTGACGCTCGATCCGCTCAGGATCGAGGGCGGCCTGGTGACGGTGCCGACGAAGCCGGGCCTCGGCATCGAGCTCGACATGGCCGAGGTCGAGAAGGCGCACCAGCTCTACCTGCGCCACGGCCTCGGCTCGCGCGACGACGCCAGCGCGATGCAGTACCTGATTCCCGGCTGGACCTTCGATCCGAAGCGTCCGGCCCTCGACCGCTGAACGGGAGCGACCTCATGCGAGAGAACAAGCTGCGCCGGATCTGGAAGTCCGGCGGTGCCGCCGTCAACGGCTGGCTCGCCGTCCCGAACAGCTTCAGCGCCGAGACCATGGCCCACCAGGGCTGGGATTCGCTGACGGTCGACATGCAGCATGGCGTGGTCGACTACCAGCCGATGGTCGGGATGCTGCAGGCGATCTCGACCACCGACACCGTGCCCATCGTCCGCGTTCCCTGGCTCGAGCCCGGCATCCTGATGAAGGCCCTCGACGCCGGCGCCTACGGCGTGATCTGCCCGATGGTCAACTCGCGCGAGGATGCGGAGCGACTCGTCGCCTGGACCCACTACGCGCCGCAGGGCACGCGCAGCTTCGGGCCGGTGCGGGCGCTGCTCTACGGCGGCGCCGACTACCCGCAGTTCGCCAACGAGACGATCGTCGCCTTCGCCATGATCGAGACCGCGGCGGCCCTCGACAGGCTCGATGACATCCTGTCGGTGAAAGGCCTGGACGCGATCTACATCGGCCCCTCGGATCTGTCGCTGTCGCTCGGCTGTCGACCGGTGCTCGACGACCTCGATCCGAAGGCGCAGGCGGCGGTCGAGCACATTCTGGCGCGAGCCAGGGCGCATGGCGTGGTCGCCGGCATCCACAACGGCACGCCGGAGACGGCCTTGCGACGCGTCGCCGCCGGCTTCCAGTTCGTCACCGTCAGCTCCGACGCGCGCCTGATGGCCGCCGGGTCGCAGCAGGTGCTGGCGAAGATGCGTGCGACGGCGCCGGGTCCGGCTTCCGCCAGCCCGTACTGAGCCGCTGCGGGACCCTCAAGACACAACGACAGAGGACAGCACATCATGAAGATCGGATTCATCGGCCTCGGCATCATGGGCACGCCCATGGCCCTTCACCTGGCCAACGCAGGCCACCAGCTCTACGTCCACACCCGGAGCAAGCTGCCGGAAGCGATCGCCGCCTCGACGGCGCAGGCCTGCGCCCATGCGGCGGAAGTCACCGGCCACGCCGACGTGGTCTTCACCATGGTCCCGGACACGCCCGACGTCGAAGCGGTGCTGTTCGGCGAGAACGGAGTCGCCGCCGGGTTGAAGGCGGGCAGCAGCGGAACGCGCAAGACGATCGTCGACATGAGCTCGATCTCGCCAATGGCCACCAAGGCGTTCGCGCGCCGGATCGGCGAGCTCGGCGCCGACTACGTCGACGCGCCGGTCTCCGGCGGCGAGGTCGGCGCGAAGGCGGCGTCGCTCACGATCATGTGCGGCGGCGATCCGGCGGTGTTCGAGCGGGTGCGCCCGCTGCTCGAGAAGATGGGCAAGAACATCACCCTCGTCGGCGGCGTCGGCGATGGCCAGACGACCAAGGTCGCCAACCAGATCATCGTCGCTCTCAACATCGCCGCCGTCGGCGAGGCGCTGCTCTTCGCCAGCCGCGCCGGGGCCGATCCGGCCAAGGTCCGTCAAGCGCTGATGGGCGGCTTCGCCGCCAGCCGCATTCTCGAGGTGCACGGCGAGCGGATGATCAAGCGCACCTTCAACCCGGGCTTTCGTATCCGCCTGCACCAGAAGGACCTGGGCCTGGCGCTGCAGGGCGCGCGCGAGCTCGGGGTCTCGCTGCCGCAGACTGCGGGGGCCGCCCAGCTGATGAGCGCTTGCGCCGCCAACGGCATGGCCGACCTGGATCACTCGGCGCTGGTCAAGGCGCTCGAGCTGCTGGCCGGCCACGCCGTGGCCGAGGGCTGACCGACCCGCGTCCACGCGGGCGGGGCCGGTCGCCCGGTCTCCGCTACTCCTTGCAGTAGAGCACCTGCTTGCTCTGCGTGCCGGTCACGTAGTGGCGCGTGACCCAGCTCAGGTTGAGGCTGTAGGCACACACCGGGTCGGCGGAGATGTTCACCGCGTTGCTCGGGCCGGTCGGGCCGCTCGCCGCGCCGCGGAAGAAATAGTCCACCGGCGGGAAGGCGCCGTTCGGCATCGGCGGCGCCGGATGGACGTTGCCGTTGTTGTTGTCGATCGTCATGCTGTACGACCGCAGGTGCGGATGGTCGAGCGTGAACAGGGCGTGGATCTCGGTGAGCCCCATGATCGGATTGCAGGCGTTGGCCATCAGCTCGGCGATGTTGAGCAGGGCCACCGACGGCGTGTTGTCGAGCACGATCGAGTCGAGGGTGTCGGTGAACATGGCCGTGTTGGTGGTCGCGTCGCGCACCTCGAAGATGATGCGGTAGCGGCGGATCGGCTCCTTCTCGGCGGCGGCGAGGGCGCGGCCGGCCTGCAGCTTGTCGTTGCCCCAGGCCGGAAAGCGCGACGCATGCGTCGAGGTGACCGCCGCCGAGTCCATGTAGCCGAGCAGTCCGGAGCGCAAGAAGTTCGCGGTCGAGACGCTGAGCAGGACCGTGCCGCCCCCCGAAAGCGGTGCGTTGACGCTGAAGCCGGCGAGGGTGATGAAGCCGTCGACGTCCGGCGTCGGCCGCACGGGCACGTTGGCCAGCGGGTTCAGGCCGTCGTTGTAGTAGATGTCGCCGAGCGGTAGGGCGCCGTTGGTCATCGGCAGGATCCGCCAGGTGGCGTTGGGCGCGAGCGGCGAGGGCGGTGCGATGGGTGGCACCGTCGGCATCACGCCGGCGGTGCCGTCGCCGCCGCCTGCCCATGTCCATTCGGCGATCAGGAAGCGGAATTTCAGCGGGTGGGTCGGCGCCGCGGCGTTGAACAGCGGGCAGTTGCCGAACAGCGCCACGCCGCCGCCGAACACGTACGACTGGCTGGCGAGGCCGGCGTAGCCCTCGGGCAGGAAGTTGAGCGCCGGGTCGAAGATCGACGGGTGCACGTTGAAGGCCTCGACCCGCGTCCAGTGCGGGTCGGCCTCGGGCGTGGTGTTGGGCACGTCGTCGGTGCAGAGCTGCACGCACAGGCAGTGGCCGACGTTCTCCCGTCCGGGCGTGCGACCCTTCGACGGCGGCTCGACGAGGATCGGCGCGCCCGCGGCCTCGACGCGGAAGTAGACGTCGGGCCCGCCCGTCCACTCGAGGTTGATCAGCGGCGAGAAGATGGTGCGGTCGAACTGCGCACGCGTGTAGTAGATCGTGAACTGGCCGTTGGCATCGGTCACCGCCGAGCCGAGGTCATCGGTCTGCAGCCAGTCGACGTCGAAGGCCTTCACCGTCGCCGAGGCGATCGGCAGGTTCGGCTTGGAGCAGGTGGTGAGCCGGCCGCAGATCACCCACAGCCCGAGACGGGCGAGCACCCCGCACCAGTAGCGCGACGACAGGCAGTGCTCGAACACCGCGACGGCGATGTTCTCGCGCTGGCGCCACATCGGCTGCAGCGTCGTCACCGAGAACTGGACGTTCGGATGCGGCGGCACCGGGCCCTTGAAGGGCATGGTGCCGCAATAGACGTCGACCTCGAAGGCTTCGCCCGCGTAAGCCTGCTTTCCGCCGCCGAGCGGAACGCGGAACGACCCATCGTCGCCGATCACGGCCTCGGCCAGCAAGCGCGACTTCTTCTCCGCCAGCTGCTCGTCGCTCAGGATCGCGAAGGTTTCCTTCGGATGCGCCACCGCCATGGCGGTCGTGTTGCCGCCTGGCGCGGGCCGGTAGAGCCGGATCGTGGCGCCGGCGAGCGGCGTCTGGCACTCGTCGCAGAAGTAGCCGCACAGGCGGCCGAGAAGCTCGTATCGGGTCGATGAAGCCATGAACGTCTCCAGAGGTTGGATGCGGGGCGCCGCGCTGCTCGCGGGAGCGAGTCGGCGTGCAGCGGCCCGGGACGCGCAGGCTAGGCATCGGCCCGGGGCCGGCCAATCCGTACGAAGAGGGGAAGGCGCGGCAGCCGCGCCGTCTTGCCTGCGGCAGACGACGTCTTCATCGCGCCGACGGGGGAGACTCGTGAAATGTCCCTCTGTCAGACCTGACAGTTCCGTCCGCTGGCCGTCGTCCTAGCCTCCCGCCGGCGCGCTTTGCGCCCGCCTCGGCCGAAGCCCGGCCGCCGGGGTGAGCGAAGATAGGGCACTTCGCTTCGAGCCGACACCATGGATGCACTCGTGATTCACGCCCCGGGCGATCTCCGCGTCGAGGACGTGGCGACGCCGCCGGTCGGGCCGCGGCAGCTGCGCGTGCGGGTGCGCGCTGGCGGCATCTGCGGCTCCGACCTCCACTACTTCCAGCACGGCGGCTTCGGCACCGTGCGGATCCGGGAGCCGATGGTCCTCGGCCACGAAGTGGCGGGCGTGATCGAGGAGGCGGGCGCCGAAGTGCGCGACTTCGCGCCCGGCAGGCGCATCGCGATCTGCCCGAGCCGGCCCTGCGGTGCGTGCCGCTTCTGCCAGCTCGGCCTGCAGAACCATTGCCTCGACATGCGCTACTACGGCAGCGCCATGCGCATGCCGCATGTGCAGGGCGCCTTCCGCAAGGAGATCGTCGTCGACGCTCCCCAGGCTTTCGCCCTGGCCGAGGGCGTGAGCGACGCCGAGGGCGCGATGGCCGAGCCGCTCGCCGTCGCCCTTCACGCCGTCAATCGCGCCGGCCCGCTGCTCGGCAAGACGGTGCTCGTCACCGGTTGCGGGCCGATCGGCGCGATGCTCGTCGTCGCCGCGCGGCGGGCGGGCGCGACCCTGGTGGTGGTGACGGACCAGGTGACGCAGCCCCTGCGGCGCGCCGCCAAGGTCGGCGCCGACGAGACGATCAACATCGCCGAGCAACCCGACGCGCTGGCGAAGTTCAGCGCCGACAAGGGCCAGTTCGACGTGCTGTTCGAGGCCAGCGGCAACGTGCGCGCCCTGACCGGTGCGTTCGACGCGTTGCGGCCGCGCGGGATCGTCGTCCAGGTCGGCCTGGGCGGCGAGATGACCCTGCCGATCAACACCATCGTCGCCAAGGAGTTCGACCTGCGCGGCGCCTTCCGCTTTCACGAGGAATTCAGGACCGCGGTCGACCTGATCAACGCCGGGCTCGTCGACCTCAAGCCGCTGGTCTCGGCCACGCTTTCCTACCGCGATGCCAGCCGCGCGTTCGCACTTGCTGCCGACCGCTCGCAGTCGATGAAGGTGCTGCTCGACTTCGACGACTGAGCCGCGGTCCTCAGCGCCGCGCGAACAGCGGTTGCTCGAAGTGGCCGACCCGGGTCGGCCGGCCGGCGATGCAGAGCTCGCGGAACTGGTACAGCACCGCGGCGGTCGGCGCCGCGATCCAGCTCAGCCCGACGGGCATGCGAAGGGCCGGATGCTCGCTGTCGGCGAGGGGTTCGAGCAGCGGCGCGTCGGCGCGCATGAACTCGTTGATCGCGATGCGGTGGATGCTCTCGACCTCGGTCGGGTTGGCGGCGAGCGTGGGCGCGGTCCCGGCCCACACGACCACCGGCGTGATCGCGAAGCCGGAGCGGCTGACGTAGTCGTCGAGGCGGCCGAGCACGGCGTCGGGATCGAGCACGAGTCCGACCTCCTCGGCGAGCTCGCGCAAGGCCGTCTGCTCCGCCGACTCGCCGGCGTCGACACGGCCGCCTGGCAGGGCCCATTGGCCGGGATGGTCGCGCAGGCCCGAGGCGCGTCGGGTCAGGATCAAGGCCGCCTCGCGGCTCCAGCCCGCAGGGCGAGCGAGGCCCTCGATCCGTGCCCCTTCGCCTTCCTCGGCGACGGCCACGGCCACCGCGGCGATGCGGTGCACGCCGGGATCGGCCCGGCGGAGCTCGAACGTGCCGAGGTGGCGCCGGATCTGCGCCTTGAGCGTGTCATCGCAGAGCATCGAGGACCACCGTCGACGAGTTGACTTCGGCGCCCCTCAGGCACCGTTCTCCACGGCGAAGAGGCGCCAGGGATCGGCCACGCCGTGCAGCGAGCGTTCGCCGCGATCGCTGAAGCGCAAGCCCGATCCCGCCACCAGGTCCTTGACCGTGCTCGACACGAGGACCTCGCCCGGGCCCGCGGCCGCGGCGATCCGCGCGCCGATGTGGACGGCGATCCCGCGTACCTGGGTTCCGGCCAGCTCGCATTCGCCGGTGTGCAGGCCAGCCCGTATTTCCACGCCGACCGCGCGGACCGCGGCGCAGATCGCCTGGCCGCAGCGGACCGCGCGCGCCGGGCCGTCGAACACGGCGAAGAAGCCGTCACCGGCGGTGTCGACCTCGCGGCCGCCGAAGCGCTCGAGCTGGCGGCGCACGAGCGCATGGTGGCGCTCGAGCAACCCCTGCCAGCGCTGGTCGCCGAGCTCCGCCGCATGGGCGGTGGAGCCGACGATGTCGGTGAAGAGCAGCGTCAGCAACGCTCGTCCCGGGTCGGGTCCGCGGCGAACGCCGGTCAGGAAGGCCTCGATCTCGTCGAGAAAGGCGTCGCTGTCGCCGAGCCAGTAGAAGTGGTCGTCGCCCTCGAGCTCGACGAGCTTGGCCTCGGGGATGCACGAAGCGATGTAGCGGGCCTCCGCGGCCTGGGCGACCCGATCGTCCTTGCGGTTGAGCACGAGCGTCGGCACATGGATCGACGGCAGGGCGGAGCGGACGTCGATCTCCGGGAAGTGCTTGTAGAGCGCCTTGATCATTCCCGGGCTGGCCGAGAGGCGCTGCAGCTGTGCCCACCAGGCGCGCAGGCGCTGGTCGTTCACCCGGCTCGGCGCGAACCGCGAGAGGAGGACGCCCTCGCCCCAGCGATCGAGCATCCCCTCCGCCTCGGCGAACTGCTCCGCCGTCGCCCCCCAGGGATAGTCGGGCGCCCAGGCGCCACGGGCATAGCTGCCGTACATCACCAGCGCCGAGGTCCGCTCGGGATGCTGCGCCGCGAACAGGGCGGCCAGGGCGCCGCCTTCGGAGATGCCGACGATCGCGGCGCGTTTCGATCCGACCGCGTCCATCACCGCGCGTACGTCGTCCATCCGCTCCTCGAGCGAAGCCGGCGCGGCGGTCGGGTCGGAAAGGCCGGTGCCGCGCTTGTCGAAGACAATCAGCCGGCTGAAGGCCGCGAGGCGGGTGAAGCAGTGGTCGATCGCCGGCTCCTCCTGGAACCACTCGAGGTGCGAGGCGAACCCGGGCACGACGACCAGGTCGATGGGTCCCTTGCCGCCGACCTGGTAGGCGATGTGGACGTCGCCGCTCTTCGCGTATCGGGTCGGCGACAGCAAGGTGCGGCTCCGGTTGCCGGGCTCAGAGGCCCAGCACCAGCTTCTCGTCCCGGGCGCGCGAGCAGCACGCCATCATCCGCGTGCCCTCCGCACGTTCGGCCGGGGTGAGGACGAGGTCGCGATGGTCGATGCGGCCGGCCAGCACCGCGACCTCGCACGAGCCGCACAGGCCTTCCTCGCAGTCGCTGCGCACGTCGATGTTGGCGGCGCGCAGGGCGGCGAGCAGGGTCTGGTCGGCGCGCACCGGCAGCACCAGCCCGGAATCGGCAAGCTCGACCTCGAACCCGTGCTCGCGCGTCGGATCGAGCTTGCCTTTGGAAGTGGAGAAGTGCTCGACCCGCAGCGACCCTTCGGGCCAATGGGCCGTCGCCGCCGCGAGGGCATCGAGCATCGGCGCCGGGCCGCAGGCGTAGACCAGGGTGCCGGCGCCCGGCTGGCGCAGCAGCGCGGCGAGATCGTTGCGCCCCCCTTCCTCGCTCACATGGAGATGCAGCCGCTCGCCATGCAGGTCGGCAAGCTCGTCGACCAGGGCCATGGCGGCGCGCCGGCGGCCGCTGTAGTGCAGGGCGTAGGCCATGCCGAGTTCGCGAGCGCGGCGTGCCATCGCCGCGATCGGCGTGATGCCGATGCCGCCGGCGACGAAGATCAGCCGCCGCGCCGACTCGTCGAGGCGGAAGTGATTGCGCGGCGCGCTGACGTGCAGCCGGTCGCCGGGCCGGACCGCGCCGTGCATCCAGGCCGAGCCGCCGCGGCTCTCGGACTCACGCAGCACCGCGATCTCGAACGCCCGGGTGTCGGCCGGGTCGCCGCAGAGGGAATACTGGCGCGCGAGGCCGGTGTCGCCGCACTCGACGTCGACGTGCGAGCCCGGCGTCCAGCGCGGCAGGTCGCGGCCATCGGGCGAAACCAGGCGCAGCCGGACGATGCCGTCGGCCGCCGGCACGACGCGCTCGACCTGCAGGCTGCGCGCGATGTCTCGCTTCGACGGCTCGCCGATCCGCACCGGCGTGGTCTTCTCGAGCACGGCCGGCGTCGTGTGCTCGGGGTTCTGCGCCGGATCCCATTCGACCCACAGGTGCTCGGGGCCGCGAAACGAGGTGTTGGCGACGTAGCTGAAGCGCTGCTCGGCGAGCCGCAGGTGCGGGAGGCGCCGGGTCAGCTCCTGGAGGAAGACCTGGATCTCCATCCGCGCCAGGTTCTTGCCCATGCACTGGTGCGAGCCGTAGCCGAAGGTGAGATGGTCGTTGGCGTTCTCGCGCCGGATGTCGAACAGGTCGGCATCGACGAAGGCACGTTCGTCGTGGTTGGCCGAAGAAGTGATGATCAATAGCTTGGAGCCGGCCGGGATGTCGACGCCGTCGATCCGGACGTCGCGCGTCGCCACCCGGCGCCAGGCGGCGACCGAGCCGTTGTGGCGCAGGCATTCCTCCACCGCGTTCGGGATCAGGCGCGGGTCGTCGCAGAGCTCTTGCCAGGCGTGCGGATGCTGCAGCAGCAGTTTGATCGCGTTGGCGCCGGCGTTGGCGGTGGTCTCGTGCGCGGCGACGATGCCGGCCATCATCATCGAGTGCAGGTAGGAGTCGGTCACGACCTCCGGCAGCTCCTTCTGCTTGCGGATGCCGTACTGCATCCAGCCGTCCGCCTCGGGGTCGCGTCTCATCTTCTCGAGCAGCTTGCCGGCGAGCTGCCAGAAGTTGCCGACCGCCTGCGCCACCGCCACCTGCTCTTCCGGCCGCGGCCGGCCCCAGGTGTTGACCGTGTGCGCGATCGAGTACTTGCGCAGCAGGTCCATGTCCTCCTCGGCGATGCCGAGGAAGTGCAGGGCGACGGTCAGCGGCACTTCCCAGAGCAGCTCGTCGACCAGGTCGGCGCGGCCGGCGTCGACGAAGCGGTCGACGTACTCGCGCGTCAGCCGCCGCACCATCGGCTCGTGATGGCGCAGCGCCTCGGGCGTGAACGGCTCCATCAGCGCCCGGCGGCGCGGCATGTGCGCCGGCTCGTCCTCGTTGACCAGGGTGCGGTTGAGGGCGAAGCCGTAGGACGCGAGCACCGCATTGGCCTCCTCGCCGGTGGGCGTGATCTTCTCCAGCGCGATCGCCGGGCTGAAGGTGATGTTGTCGCGGAAGATCGCCTTGATGTCGGCGTAGCGCGTCACCACCCAGTAGCCGAGCTGCGGGCTCCAGAACACCGGCTCCTGCTCGCGCGCCCAGCGCACGTACTCGGGCGGGTCCTGCTGGTAGCCGTCGCCGAACGGGTCGAAGTCGGCGGCGCGCTGGCTGACGGGGCAGCCGGTGGGGGCGCGGTGCATGGAAAGCGGGCCGTGGACGACCGGGCAGCCGGCGACGCGTGTCTCGCTCACCGGCGCCTCACTTCGTCTTCGGCGCCTGGCGCGCCCAGAGGAGCTTCAGGCGCGCCAGGATGGCGTCGAAGTTGTCGTTGTTGCGGTTGAGCTCGTCCTGGCGGAGCTGCTGCGCCTGCTTCTCCGCGGCGAGCGCGGCGTCGTTGCGGTCGAAATCGTTCTTGAGCTTCGTCGGGTACTTCTTGCTGGGATAGAACTCCGCCTCGTCGTCGAGAAGCTTGCGCTGCCTGAGCAGCTCCTGGTTGCGCTCCTCCGAGATCCGGATCGTCGCCAGCGTCGGCGCCAGCGCGGCCTGGCGCGCGCGCTCGAGCGCGGGGACGTCGGGGTAACGGCGGAGCAGGTCCTCGTCCTTGCGCTGCTCGACGCGCCGCTCGGCCGCCTCGCGCTCGGCCCGGCGCCTTCTTTCTTCCTCGGCCGCCTTCTCGTCTTCGGTCTGCGAGCGCGGCACGACGCGCTTGAACGAGCCGTCGCGGTTGCGCTCGACCTGCTCGCCGACGCAGCCGACGATCTCGCGGTCGCTGGTGATCGGCTTGTTGTTCGGGCCGACGCAGGAATAGATGCCACCGGCGGAGGTCGGCTGGGCGACGGCGTCTGCCGCTCCGAGCATCAGGAGCGGCAGCAGCGACAGCAGCGACAGCGCGAAGGCAGGGGCCACGGCGCGAAGTCTAGGGCCAGGGGCCGCACCGGGTCTTGCGGCCGGCCTGCGAGCGGGCATCATCCGCGCATGAGCATCGACGAGTCGCCTGCGCTGGAGTCCTGGATCGGGCGCACCGAGCAGGCCGCCGACGAGGCGACCCGCGCTCCGGCCCTCGCCCTGGCGGCGACGCTGGACCGCGACGCCTCCGGCCTGGCGCACGGCGATCCGCTGCCGCCGCTCTGGCACTGGATCTACTTCACGCCCAAGGCGCCGGCGCGCGAGATTGGCGTCGACGGCCATCCGCGGCGCGGCGGCTTCCTGCCGCCGGTGAGCCTGCCGCGGCGGATGTGGGCGGGTGGACGCCTCGAGTTCCACGCACCGATCCGGATCGGCGATGCGCTGAGCCGCACCTCGACCATCACCGATGTGCGCCGACGCGAAGGCAAGACCGGCGCCCTGGTGTTCGTGACCGTGCGCCACGAGATCATGCGCGACGGCCAGCCGCTGCTCAGCGAAGAGCACGACATCGTCTACCGCGACCTGCCGCAGCCCGGCGCCGCGTCGCCACCGCCCGAGCCGGCGCCGACCGACGAGTCGACGGCGCGTCGGGTCGTGCCCGACCCGGTGCTGCTGTTCCGCTACTCGGCCCTCACCTTCAACGGCCACCGCATCCACTACGACCGCAGCTACGTCACCGAGGTCGAGGGCTATCCGGGGCTGATCGTCCACGGGCCGCTGATCGCCACCCTGCTGGTCGACGAGGCGCAGCGGCATCGCCCGGGGCTCGTCGTCCGACGCTTTTCCTTCAAGGCCATGCAGCCGCTGTTCGACATCGATTGGTTCGAACTCTGCTGCCGCTTCGATGGCACCGCCGCCATCGACCTCTGGGCCCGCGGCCACGACGGCAGGCTGGCAATGCAGGCGCGGCTCGAAGCCGCTGATTGAGAGACCATGAACGACGACTCCACCGCGGCCTGGCGGCCGCTTTGCCACGCCACCGATGTCGAGATCGGCATGCCGAAACGGGTCGAGGTCCAGGGCTTGCCGCCGCTCGCCGTGTTCCAGCTCGACGACGGCTTCTTCGTCACCGACGACACCTGCAGCCACGGAGGAGCTTCGCTCAGCGAGGGCTACGTCGAGGGCAACGAGGTCGAGTGCCCGTGGCATTCGGGCAGGTTCTGCATCAAGGACGGCAGGGCGACCGCCGTTCCGGCGAGCGAGCCGATCAAGGTCTACAGGACGCAGCTCGTCGACGGCCAGGTCTGCATCGAGGCCCCTCAGGCCGAGCCCGAGGCCGGCTGATCCAAGGCACGCGAAGCGGCATTGGCAGGCACGACCGCCGGCCGCTGTCCTACAGGAAAGGGAAGGGCACAGCCGTACGCTGAAGTGCTTCCCATCCTGTCCTCCTGCGCCGATGCTTTCCTCCCTTTCGTTCCATTCCCAATCTCCCGCGCTCGCCTTGCTCGCCTCCGAGCCGGCGCGCGCCTTCGTCGACCTGGTCGCCTCGCGCGCGCCGCGCGAAGCCCTCGCCAGCGGCGACGGTCACCGGGTCATCGTCTATCCCGGTCTGGGCGCAGGCGCCTGGAGCACGGTTCGGCTGCGCTCGACGCTCGCCGTCGCCGGCTTCGACGGCGTCGACTGGGGCTTCGGCCTGAATCGTGGACCGCGTGGTGGACTGCGGAACTGGCTGGAGCAGCTCGCCGCCGCGGCCGACGCGCAAAGCGCACGCGACGGCCGCAAGGTGAGCCTCGTCGGCTGGAGCCTGGGCGGCATCTATGCGCGCGAGATCGCCCGCGCCGTGCCGTACGCTGTGCGTCAGGTGGTCACCCTCGGCAGCCCGTTCGGTGCCGAGGCCGAAGCCACCCACGCCGGCTGGCTCTATCGATTGCTGAGCGGCTCGGAGCCGCCGCGGTCGCCTGGCGAGCTGCAGGATCTCCGGCGTCCCCTGCCCGTGCCCTCGACCTCGGTCTTCAGCAAGGCCGACGGCATCGTGCCCTGGCAGGGCTGCCTGCAGAAGGAAGGGCCGATCTCGGAGAACATCGAGGTGCCGGGTGTCAGCCACCTGGGCATGGGAACGCACCGTGCCGTGCTCGCGCTCGTCGCCGAGCGCCTGGCCCAGCCGGAGGGCGCGTGGAAGCCCCGCTCGGCGGCGGAGAAAGCGTCAGGCTAGAAGTCGGAGATCGCCGTGTCGAGCGGCATCGTCGTCGTTGCCGCGCGCGTGCTGCTCGGCGCCGGCTCGGCCTCGAGGTCGTCCTTACCGAAGGTGCCGAAGTACATCGGCGCGCGGCCCGGCGTGGTGTCTAGCCAGGCGTCGAAGTCTTCCTCGGCGAGCAGCACCGGCGTGCGCTTCTCCTGCGGCTCGCCCTTGTCGTTGGTCGCGCGGTGGAAGCGCGAGAGCAGGGGATGCAGGTCGCAGTTGAGGGTGAGGATCGCGAAGCTCAGCATCGTCTCGCCCTCTTCGCCGACCCAGCGGTCCCACAGGCCGGCGATGCTGAGTGGCGAGCGGTCGGCGCGGCGGATGCGCCAGCGTTCGGATTTCTTCGTGTCGTCGGCGTAGTAGGGCACGTAGAAGCACTGCGCCGGGACGATGCACCACTGCCGGCCGGCCCAGGCGCCCTTGAAGGCGGAGCGGGTAGCCGCGGTCTCGGTGCGGGCGTTGGTAGTCGAGGCCGGCGGACGCACCGCCTTGGCCGAGGCCTGCTGCAGGCCGAACCGGGCGAGGACGACCTCGCGCTGGGCGGCCTCGCCGACGCCATAGCGGCGGATGATCGGTGCGAAATCGCCGGCTCCGACGTCGGTGCTCCATTCGTCGGACAGGGTCTGCCCCCACTCGCGCTCGAGCTCGGCGGGCGTGGGAGCGAGGAAATTCGTCGCCATCCCGTCACTTTAGCGCCGCCCGGCGGCGGGTGGGGCGGCTTTCGCGTCGTCGGGAGTGAACTGCGCCACGCTCGGCCACACCTGACGGATGTCGCGCCGAGCCTCTCGGGCGGCGACCGGCGGTTCGGACAAAGGTTGTCGGCACGCGAAGCGCGTCAGGCCCCAGGCATCAATCGAGGAGGTATGGGCAACTCATGAGGCCGAGGGGCTGTTCACAGGCTCGTCCTGTGGTTCGACACTGGCCTTGGCTCAGGGAGCGAACGGTCCCCAGCTCGTCCGGCCTCGACGGCAGCGATTCCGGGCCCGTCGAAGTCTCGTGTCCGCTTGCTGCCGTCCGAAGCCGCACTCGTGCGTCGCGCAGCTTGTCCCATAAGTCGATGGCGACCAGGGCAAGCACTCCTGCACTGATCGCATAGAAGAACCACGTAGGACCGCGCATCGTCACGATCCTGAAGACGACTCCGCCGGTCAGAGCACCGACCAGCAGCACCGTCAATGCGACGCTCAACCTAGCGGCGACCTTCGGTTCATCTTGCATGGCGGCGGGATGTTTCATCTTCTCCGATAACACCTACCCAGTTTGCGCAGTCCCGCCCGCTCCATCTGTGCGCTTCCGAACACAAGCGCCGACCCTTTTGATCCAGGTCAAGCTCTCGCATTCGCTGGTTGTCCTCAGACGGCGACCGGGGCCTTGATCGCCGGATGCGGGTCGTAGCCGACCACCTCGAAGTCCTCGAGCGCGTAGTCGAAGATCGTCGCCGGGCGGCGGGCGATCGCCAGCGTCGGGTAGGGGCGTGGCGGGCGCGAGAGCTGCAGCTCGACCTGCTCGGCGTGGTTGCTGTAGATATGGCAGTCGCCACCGGTCCAGATGAAATCGCCGACGTCGAGGTCGCATTGCTGCGCCAGCATGTGGGTGAGCAGGGCGTAGCTGGCGATGTTGAACGGCACGCCGAGGAAGATGTCGGCGCTGCGCTGGTAGAGCTGGCAGCTCAGCTTCGGCCGCTCGCCGGCTGTGGCGGCCGGCGCGACGTAGAACTGGAAGAAGGCGTGGCAGGGCAGGAGGGCCATCTCGGGAAGGGCCGCCACGTTCCAAGCGCTGACGATGATTCGACGTGAGTTCGGCTCGTGCTTCAGCTGCTCGACGACACGGGCGATCTGGTCGATGTGGCCGCCGTCCGGCGTCGGCCAGGAGCGCCACTGCACCCCGTACACCGGCCCGAGGTCGCCGTTGGGCGCAGCCCACTCGTCCCAGATGGTGACGTCGCGCTCCTGCAGCCAGCGCGCATTGCCGTCGCCGCGCAGGAACCAGAGCAGCTCGAGGATGATGGAGCGCAGGTGCACCTTCTTGGTCGTTACCAGCGGAAATCCTTCCGCCAGATTGAAGCGCATCTGGTGCCCGAACACGCTCTTCGTGCCGGTGCCGGTGCGGTCGCCCTTGGTCAGGCCGTCGTCGCGGACGTGGCGCATGAAGTCTTCGTATTGGGAGCGGATGGGGCGGTCGGCGGTCATCACGCAATTATCGACTTGTCCTTGTTTGACGGGGCGGCCGCAGGCGGGGAAGCCGTGATCGGGCGGCCGTCCGGGCGCGACCTCGGCGGTTGCCTCGCTGCGCGAGCCAACTCCCCTGCGCTGCTCGGCGCCTCCCACGCGACCGGCCGGCCACCCGACCACGGCTTCTGCACGTTGGGACGGGCTACCAGAATTGGCGTCAGCTCTTCGCCCCAACCCATCGCTGGCACAAAGCCGGGGTCGGGTGCCCGGCGGCGTGCGTGGGAGGCGCCGAGCAGCGCAGGGCGGGTGGCCGCGCGTGCGCAGCACGCGCTTCGTGGTCTGACTTGCCGCAGCATGTCTGAGCGCAGTGAACGCCAGTGAACGAAGCGAGTTCTGCGGCGGGCCACGCGACCGAGCAGCGCAGGGGAGTCAGGCCGCAGCGCGGCCTGACCGCCGAGGTCGCACGCCGACGGGTGCCCGACCCCGGCTTTGCCAACCCGTCGACCGCGTCAGCGAGCGAATTGCAGCGCCGCCAGCCGCGCATACAGCCCGCCCGCGGCCACCAACTGCGCATGCGTTCCGGTCTCGACAATCTCACCCGCTTCCATGACGACGATCCGGTCGGCCTTCTGCACCGTCGAGAGGCGGTGGGCGATGACGAGGGTGGTGCGGTGGCGCATCGCCGATTCGAGCGCGGCCTGGACCATGCGCTCGCCTTCGGCGTCGAGGGCGCTGGTGGCCTCGTCGAGGAGGAGCAGCGGCGGATTCTTCAGCATCGCCCGGGCGATCGAGATCCGCTGCCGCTGGCCGCCGGAGAGTCGGACGCCGCGCTCGCCGAGGAAGGTCTTGTAGCCCTCGGGCAGGGCCGAGATGAAGTCATGGGCGTAGGCCGCGGTCGCGGCGGCGATCACCTCGGTGTCGCTCGCCGAGGCCCGGCCGTAGCGGATGTTCTCCATCGCGTCGGTCGAGAAGATCACGCTGTCCTGCGGGACGATGCCGATCCGCGCGCGCAGCGCCTCGAGGGCGACCTGCTCGACCCGGGCGCCGTCGATCCGCACCGCGCCGGACTCGACGTCGTAGAAGCGCAGGATCAGCTGGAACACCGTGCTCTTGCCGGCGCCGCTCGGGCCGACCAGGGCCACGGTCTCGCCGGGAGCGACCTTCAGGCTGAAGCCGGCCAGGGTCGGATGCTGCGGTCGCGACGGATAGCGGAAGGTGACGTCGTCGAGCTCGACCGAGGCCCCGCCGGCCGATGCCGGAATCGCCACGGGCGAAGGCGGCGAGACCACCGGCGAACGCAGGTTCAGCAACTCCATCAGCCGCTCGGTCGCGCCGGCGGCGCGCAGCAGGTCGCCATACACCTCGGAGAGCACCGCGACGCTGCCCACCAGGATGATCACGTAGACCACCGTCTGCCCGAGGTGGCCGGCGCTGATGTCGCCGCGCATCACCGCCTGCGTCCCCTGGTACAGGCCCCAGAGCAGGGCGCCGAAGGTGGCGCCGATGATGAAGGCGACCATGAACGAGCGCAGCGTCGTCCGCCGCACCGCGGTGCTGAAGGCGCGCTCGGTCGATTCGCCGAAACGCCGCGCCTCCCGCTCCTCCTGGAGATAGCTCTGCACCACCGGCACCGCGTTCAGCACCTCGGCGGCGATCGCGCTCGAGTCGGCGACGCGATCCTGGCTGGCGCGCGAGAGGCGGCGCACGCGCCGGCCGACGTAGACGGTCGGCAGGACGATCAGCACCAGGATCGCCAGCACCTGCGTCATCACCACCGGGTTGGTGACGATCAGCATGGCCATCGCGCCGACGCCCATCACCGAGTTGCGCAGGCCCATCGAGAGGCTCGAGCCGACGACCGTCTGCACCAGCGTGGTGTCGGTGGTGAGGCGCGACAGCACCTCGCCGGTCTGGGTGGTCTCGAAGAATTCGGGGCTTTGCCGGACCACGTGCGCATAGACCGCGCTGCGCAGGTCGGCCGTGACCCGCTCGCCGAGCCAGGTCACCATATAGAAGCGGGCGGCCGAGAACAGGCCCAGGGCGACGCCGACGCCGAACAGGGCGACGAAGTGCTCGCGCAGGGCCATCATCCGCGTGCCGGGGTCGCTGCGGATGAAGCCTTCGTCGATCAGGCCGCGCAGGGCGATCGGAAAGACCAGGGTGCTCGCCGCGGCCAGCACGAGAAACAGCACCGCGAGCACGATCCGGCCGCGGTAGGGCCGCAGGAAGGGCAGGAGGCCCGAGAGCGAGCGGACGTCCCGCGCCGCGGCGGGCGGCGAGGACGACGGAGACGGGCCGGGCATCGACAAAGTTTAGGCGAGGCGGGCGCCGGGGAGGGCGGGCGAAGAAAGCCCATGCAGTGAAAGCATGGGCAGAAACAGCCTTGACATTAATTGCCTAGGCATGTATAGTTTCGACATGTCCCGCTCGCCCACTCCCGCCTGCTTCTACCGCGCCGCCGGCTACACCACCGACGAGAGCGTCGGCTACATGCTGAAGCGGGTGATCATGAGCATCACCCTGGCCGCCGACCGTCGCCTGGAGCCGCAGGGCATGACCCACGCGCAGTGGGGGCCCCTGTTCCTGCTGCGCAGCGGCCGTGCCTCGACCGTGGCCGAGCTGGCGCGCGAGCTCCAGACCGATCCCGGCGCCATGACCCGGCTGCTCGACCGGCTCGAATGCAAGGGCCTGTGCCGGCGCATCCGTTCCACCGACGACCGCCGGGTCGTCAACCTCGAGCTCACGCCCGAGGGCGAGGCTGCGGCCGACAAGGTGCCGATCGAGCTGTCGCAGGTGCTGAACGAGCATCTCGCCGGCTTTTCCAAGACGGAGTGGACGCAATTGAAGGGCTTCCTGCGCCGCATGATCGAGAACGGCGAGGCGATCGCCGGGAGGTCGGAGAAGTGAGCCGCTGTCCTGCCGACACCGTGACCCGCGCCAAGGCCGTGGCGCGGACACTGACCACGCTCGTCATCGCCCTGGGCTCGACGGTCCTGCTGACCCTGGCCGGCTGCGCCAGCAGCGCCGGTATCGCGCCGACCGCCACCCTGGTCGATCCGGCCAAGGCCGGCGTCTCCGCCGCGCCTGCGGCGCCGTTGGCGGCCGATTGGTGGCAAGGCTTCGGCGACGCGGCGCTGAGCTCGCTGATCGACCAGGCCGTGGCCGGCTCGCCGAGCCTGCGCGTCGTCGAGGCTCGGGTCGCGCGGGCCGCGGCCAATGCCGGCATCGCCCACGCCGCCGAAGGCCTGCAGCTCGGCCTGGCGTTCGACGCCACCCGCCAGCGCTACACCGAGAACGGCATCTACCCGCCGCCGCTCGCCGGCTCCACCCGCGACAGCGGCACCTTGCAGGTCAACGGCTCGTGGGAGCTCGACCTGTTCGGCCGCAACCGGGCCGCGCTCGACGCGGCGATCGGCGCGCAGCGCGCCGCCGAGGCCGATGCCGCGGCGGCACGGATCGTGCTCGCCGTCAACGTCGCCCGCAACTACGTGCAGCTCGCCCGCCTGATCGAGCAGCGCGAGGTGCTGCAGCGCTCGCTGACGCAGCGCGACCAGGTGCTCGGCCTCATCCGCCAGCGCGTCTCGGCCGGCCTCGACACCACCGCCGAGCTCTATCTCGGCGAAGGCGCGCTGCCGGAGACGCGGCAGCAGATCGAAGCCGTCGACGAGCAGATCGCGCTCACCCGCCATGCCATCGCCGCGCTCGCCGCCTTGCCGCCCGACGCCGCCGACACGCTGGCGCCGCGGCTCACGGCGGTGCGTGCGGTGCCGGTCCCGGAGCTGGTGCCGGCCGACCTGCTCGGCCGCCGCGCCGACATCGTCGCCGCGCGCTGGCGGGTCGAGGCCGCGACCGGCGACGTCGCCGCGGCCAAGGCCCAGTTCTATCCGAACATCAACCTCGTCGCCTTCGTCGGCCTGTCGACGCTCGGCCTCGACCGGCTGCTGCAGGCCGGCAGCGTGCAGTACGGCATCGGCCCGGCGATTCGCCTGCCGATCTTCGACTCGGGGCGGTTGCGCGCCAACTTCAGCGGTCGCACCGCCGACCTCGACGCCGCGATCGCGAGCTACAACGGCAGCGTCATCGATGCGGTGCACGACGTCGCCGATCAGATCAGCTCGACCCGCTCGCTCGAGCGCCAGCTGCGCGAGCAGATCGACGCCGTCGCCTCCGCCGAGCGGGCCTACGATGTCGCGACCCAGCGCTACCGCGCCGGCCTGGCGACCTACCTGACGGTGCTCAGCGCCGAGACCAACGTGCTCACCCAGCGCCGGCTCGGCGTCGACATCCGCGCCCGCACCCTCGACACCCAGATGCTGCTGGTGCGCGCCCTCGGCGGCGGCTACGTCGCGCCGGCCGCCGTGTCCTGAGCGCGCGCCCCCGAATCCTCCCGGAGATCCTTCGATGAAGCCCGACGACGCGAAGCGTCTTTCAGACCCGTCTTCCCCCGACCCGACCGCGGCCTTGGCCGAGCCGCCGCCGGCGAACGCCCCGTCCGCCCCTGTCGTCGCCGCGTCTGCGGCCGGCAACCCGCGGCGCAAGAAGGCGCTGCTCGGCGTCGCCGGCGTGGTCCTGCTCGCCGCCATCGCCTACGGCACCTACTGGGCGCTGGTGCTCAATCACTACGAGTCCACCGACAACGCCTACGTCCAGGGCAACGTCGTCCAGCTCACGCCGCAGGTCTCGGGTACGGTCGTCGCCATCGCCGCCGATGACACCGATTTCGTCAAGGCCGGCCAGATGCTGGTCCGCCTCGACCCGGCCGACGCGCGGGTCGCGCTCGAGCAGGCGCAGGCCCAGCTCGCCCAGGCGGTGCGTCAGTCGCGCACCCTGTTCGTCAACAACGGGGCGCTGCGGGCGCAGATCGCGGCCCGCGAAGCCGATCTGGCACGGGCGCAGGCCGACCTGGCGCGGGCCGAGGAAGACGTTTCCCGGCGCGCGCCGCTGGTCGCCTCCGGTGCCGTCGGCAAGGAAGAGTTCAACCACGTCACCGCCCAGGTCGCGGTCGCCAAGACCGCGCTCTCCGCCGCCGAGTCGGGCGCGCAGGCCGCGCGCGAGCAGCTCGCCTCGAATCAGTCGCTCACCGAGGGCATTTCGGTCGAGCAGCACCCCGCGGTGCTTGCCGCCGCGGCCAAGGTGCGCGAAGCCCATCTCGCCCTCGCCCGCGCCGAGCTGGTCGCGCCGGTCGACGGCTATGTCGCGCGGCGCAGCGTGCAGATCGGCCAGCGCGTCCAGGCCGGCACGCCGCTGCTCTCGGTGATCGCCCTCAAGGACGTGTGGGTCGACGCCAACTTCAAGGAAGGCCAGCTGCGCAACCTCCGCATCGGCCAGCCGGTGACGCTCGTCGCCGACATCTACGGCAAGAAGGTCGAGTACCACGGCCGGGTCGAGGGCCTGGGCGCCGGCACCGGCGCCGCCTTCGCCCTGCTGCCGGCGCAGAACGCCACCGGCAACTGGATCAAGGTGGTGCAGCGCGTGCCGGTGCGGGTCAGCCTCGATGCGAAGGAAGTGGCCGAGCATCCGCTGCGCATCGGCCTGTCGATGGATGCGAAGGTCGATGTCCGCAATACCGACGGCCGCATGCTCGCCGACGCCTCGCGGCCCGCCTCGCACGTGAAGACGGCGATCTCCGACGAGGGCCAGGCCGCGGCCGACGCCGACGTGCAGCGGATCATCGCCGCCAACCTCGGCCGCCCGGCCGCCGCCGTCGCCGCCGCGGCGCGGCCGCAGACGCGCGCCGCTGCCGACCGCCCGGCATCGCTGGCACGGGCCCCGTCTTCCGCCGCCGCCCACTGATGAGCGCGCCCGCCGCCACCGCGCCGGGCGGTCCGGTGCGGCTTCCCTCCGCTTCCCCGGCGCCGGCCGCGCCGCCGCCTGCAGCCGCGGCCGTGCCGCCGCCGCTGACCGGCAGCGCCCTCGTCCTCGGCACGGTCGCGCTGTCGCTGGCGACCTTCATGAACGTGCTCGACACGTCGATCGCCAACGTCTCGATCCCGGCGATCTCCGGCGACCTCGGCGTGAGCCCGTCGCAGGGCACCTGGGTCATCACCTCGTTCGCCGTCGCCAACGCGATCTCGGTGCCGCTCACCGGCTGGCTGACGCAGCGCTTCGGCCCGGTGCGCCTGTTCGTCATGAGCATCCTGCTGTTCGTCGTTGCCTCGTGGCTGTGCGGGCTGGCGCCGAACATCGGCATGCTGATCGCGTTTCGCGTCCTCCAGGGTTTCGTCGCCGGGCCGATGATCCCGCTCTCGCAGACGCTGCTGCTCGCGAGCTATCCGCGCGCCAAGGCGGGTACGGCGATGGCGATGTGGGCGATGACGGTGCTGGTCGCGCCGGTCGCCGGGCCCCTGCTCGGCGGCTGGATCACCGACAACATCTCCTGGCCCTGGATCTTCTACATCAACATCCCGGTCGGCCTGGCGGCGGCGGCGGTCACCTGGTCGATCTACCGGACCCGCGACCCGGGGCCGCGCAAGACCAAGCTCGACTACGTCGGCCTGGGCCTGCTGATCGTCTGGGTCGGCGCCTTGCAGATCATGATCGACAAGGGCAAGGAGCTCGACTGGTTCAACTCGACCCAGATCGTCGTCCTCGCCGCCACCGCGGCGATCGGCTTCG
>Ga0207676_10000462_pt1 | contig 34094 bp, 38 predicted proteins | sample KBSSwiS72_FD_184307 | JGI IMG/M metagenome (GOLD analysis project Ga0207676, IMG submission 184307) | Switchgrass rhizosphere microbial communities from Kellogg Biological Station, Michigan, USA - KBS Switchgrass S7-2 (SPAdes) (version 2) | ecosystem: Host-associated > Plants > Roots >...
CGAGGGCGCGGAACTGGCGGGCGAGCTTTTCGTGCGCGTCCGGGACGATGTCGTTCATCACCCGGCTCAGCGAAGCGGCGATGTCGATCGCCGGGTATTGTCCGCGCTGTGCCAGTTCGCGCGAGAGGACGATGTGGCCGTCGAGGATCGAGCGGGCGGTGTCCACCACCGGATCGTCCTGGTTGTCACCATCGGCCAGCACGGTGTAGAGCCCGGTGATCGAGCCGCCGGACGCCGCGGAATTGCCGGCGCGCTCGACCAGCTTGGTGATGGTGGCAAGCGCGCTAGGCGGATAGCCGCGCGCCGCGCCGGGTTCGCCGAGCAGCAGGCCGATCTCGCGGGCGGCGTGGGCGACGCGGGTCAGGCTGTCCATGATCAGCAGCACCTTGCGGCCCTGGGCGCGGAAGTGCTCGGCGAGCGACGTCGCCAGCATGGCCCCGCGCAGGCGCAGGTTCGGCGCGTGATCGGCCGGCACGGCGACGACGGCGGTATGGGCGTGCTTGGCCCCGGTCATGTGGCGTTCGACGAAGTCGGAAACCTCGCGCGCGCGTTCGCCGATCAGGCCGACGATGACGACCTCGGCCTCGGCGCCATTGGCGATCATGTCGAGCAGCACCGACTTGCCGACGCCCGAGCCGGCCATGATGCCGATGCGCTGGCCCTGGCCGACGGTGAGCAGGCCGTTGATCGCGCGCACGCCGACATCGAGCGGCTCGCGCACGCGGCCGCGATCGAGCGGCGATTGCAGCTTGCCGGCGAGCGGCCATTTGGCGGCGCCGCGGATCGGGCCGAGCCCGTCGATCGGCTTGCCGGCACCATCGACGACGCGGCCGAGCAGCGCGGCGCCGACCTCGGCCTCGCCGGGCGGGCCGAGCGGGCGCACCGGCGCGCGCGGCAGCAGCGGTGCGGGGCCGCCGAGATTCATCAGCAGCGTGCGGCCGTTGCGAAAGCCGATCACCTCGGCCTCGACCCTGCCCGCACCGTCTCCCACCTGGCAGACCGTGCCGACCGGGAGGGTCAGGCCGATCGCCTCCATCAGCAGGCCATCGAACGAGGCGAGGCGGCCGGAAACCCGGGGTTTGGGCGAGAAATCGAAGCAACCAAGCGCGTCGAGATAATCGCCGGTGAAACGGTTGAGCATGGGATCGTTCAAGCTTGCGGCAAGGCGACGCGGTCGATCGCCTGCGCCAGTTGCTCGAGCCATGAATCGGGGCCGTCCTCGACGATGGTCGAGGCGGATTCGAGCACGAAGGAGCCCCGCGCCACCGCGGCGTCGCCGACCGCGAACACGGTCTTGGGCAGCTTGCCGTCGAGCAGCGCGACGTCGTCGGGATGGACGCGCAGCATCGCCGATTCGGCGGCGTCGGCGAGCATGTCGGTCGCCGCCTCGATGCGCGTCGCCAGCAGGTCGGGCGCGATGCCGACCTCGCCGACCAGCCTGGTGACGAGGAACAGCACGGTCTGGCGCATGCGTCGCGCGAGCTCGGCGCGGTCGAAGCGGTCGTCGGCCTTCAATGCGTCGGCGAGCTGGGCGAGCAAGGCCACGTCGCGGCCCTCGCCCTCGCCCATTTCGGCCAGCGCGGCGGCACGCCCCTCGGCGAGCCCACGCGCATGCGCCGCGCTGATCGGATCGGCGAAGCCCGGTGAGGGCTCGGCTGTCGCGGCGAACGGATCCCAGCCGGCGGTCGGATTGGACGCGGGATCGGCGGGGTGGAAATGCTTCGGTTCGCCGGCTTGCGGCGAGAAATGGCTCGGGCGGGCACCGATGCGCTCGCGGATGTCAGCCGGCGCGAAGCCGGCCGGCTGGATCGCGAACGCGGCCTGCAGCGCCTGGGCGACGCCTTCGTTCCTGGTCGTGAAGCCGACGACGAAATCAGACATAGTCGTCGTCGCCTCCGCCGCCGCCGAGCATGATCGTGCCATCCTTGGCGAGGTTGCGGGCGATCTGGATCATCACCTTCTGCGCTTCGAGCACCTCGCTCAGCTTCATCGGGCCGCGCGATTCCATCTCGTCGCGAATGCCGTCGGCGGCACGGCTCGACATGCAGCCGAGGAAGCGGCCACGGACGCTCTCGTCGACGCCCTTGAGCGAGCGGACCAGGATGTCGCTATCGACGTTGCGGATCAGCGTGCCGAGATTCTTGTCGTCGAGGTCGAGCAGATTGTCGAACACGAACATCGCCTCTTCGATCGCCTTGGCCGTCTCGCGGTCGATCTTGAACAGCTTGGGCATGACGCGCTGCTCGGTCGACTTGCGCGCGCCGGACAGGATCTTGGCCGCCTCGCGCGTGCCGCCCATCATCACGCCGGCGGATTTCTGCGGCTTGTTGACGCGGCCGGCGAGCACGGTGCGCAGCGTCTCGATCGCCTCGGGCGTGACCGGGCCGAGCCGCGCGATGCGGTGGAGGATATCGGGCTGGTGCGCGTCGGGCAGCAGTTCGAGCACGCGGCTGCCGACCAGCGGGTCGAGATTGGCGATCATCACCGCGGCGATCTGCGGATGCTCCTGCTCGATCAGCCCGGCAATCTCCTCGGGGTCGAGCCAGTCGAGCAATTCGATCTGGCAGGCCTCTTCGGCCGGCACGATGCGCGACAGGATCGAATCGGCCTTTTCCTGGCCGAGCGCGCGGGTCATCACCGCCTCGATCTGCGGGCGCGGGTCGAAGGTGATGCCGGTGCGGCCGCGCGCCTTGCCGACGAAATCGTCGAGCACGAATTCGACATCGCCCTCGCTGACATCGGCGACGGCGAACATCGCCTTGCCGAGCTGGCGCACCTCTTCGGGGTCGAGCTTCTGGAGGATCGCCGCGGCTTCCTCCTCGCCGACCAGCATCATCAGCACGGCGGCGCGTTCGACGCCGGTATAGGTGCGCATCGGAGCGTTCATTTGGCGTCGGCCTTGATCATGTCGCGCACCGCCAGTGCGGCGCGCGCCGGATTGTCGCGGGTGAAGCCGCGGACCATGCCGATGCGGTCGTCATAGTTGCGCGCGCCGGCCAGCGCGTCGATGCTCACCGGGGGGGCGCCGCTGCCGCCGGCCGCGCCGCCACCGCTGGCGCCGCCCATGTCACGACCCAGCGCGAGGCGCGGGCCGGCATCGTTGCTGCGCTTCATCAGTACCTTGGCCAGCGGGCGCACGCCCATGATCAGCACGAGCAGCGCGATGACGATGGCGGTGACGTTGCGGGCGATCACCGCGACCCAGCCGGATTCATACCAGGGCTGGCCGGAACCCGTCTCGGGCGCGGCGGCGAACTTGCGGCTGATCACGGTCACCTGGTCGCTGCGGCTGGCGTCATAGCCGACCGCCGACTGGACGAGCTGGGTGATCTGCTGGATCTCGACCGGGCTGCGCGGCTTGCCGGTCTCCGGGTCGCGCAGCAGCACGGCGACCGACAGCCGCTTGATCGTGCCCGGCGCGTTGCGGGTGACCGAGACCTCGCGGCCATTGTCATAGGCGCGGGCGAACTGGTCGCTCTGCTTCATCGCGTCGCCGACGGCGCCGGCCAGCGCGGTGGCCGCGCCGGCGGCGGTGCCGGGGGTCGGCGTGGCGCCGGGGGTCGGCGTCGGGGTCGGCGCGCTGAGCGTCGCGGCGGCGGGCGGCGTGTTGGACAGCGCGCCGGGAATGCCGCCGGGCGCGCCAGCCTGGCCGGCCGGCTGGTTGCCGGTCCAGTTGCCCTGCTCGGCGCGGGTCGGGCCCTGCTTGTCATAGCTTTCGCGCGTCGCCTGGGTTTCGTCGAGATTGACGTCGGCCTGGATCTCGGTCGAGAAATTGCCGGCACCGACCAAAGGCGTGAGCAGCTGGACGATCTGCTGGCGGTATTTTTCCTCGATCTGGCGCTGGAAGGCGATGCGCTGGTCGCCCGAGGCGCCGAGACCCGACTGGCCGCCGGCCTTGCTGAGCAAGGCGCCGAGCTGGTCGACGATGGTCACCGCGTCGGGTTTCATGCCGGGTACCGACGAGGCGACGAGATTGACGATCGATGAGACCTGCGCGTCGCTGAGCGAACGGCCGCCCTGCAGCTTGAGGATCACCGAGGCGGAGGGCTGGGCATTGTCGCGGACGAACACGCTGGCCTCGGGCGTGGCGAGGTGCACGCGCGCCTCGGCCACCGCGTCGATCTCCTGGATCGAGCGGGCGAGCTCGGTTTCGCGGGCCTGGCGCAGGCGCTCCCCTTCCACCGCGCGGGACACGCCCATCGGCAGCTGGTCGAGAATCTGGTAACCGGCGGGCGAGCCCTTGGGCAGGCCTTGCCCGGCGAGCAGGATGCGCGCGCGGGAATAATCATCCTCGCCGACGGTCAGCGCGCCGGAGCCGCTGTCGATGCGGGCCTTGATATTGCCCTGTTCGAGCGCGGCGGTGACCGACGCCTTGTCGCTATCGGCAAGGTTGGCGAACAGGATCTTCTGCGTCGGCGTCGACAAGGACATCCAGGCGAAGGCGGCGGCAGCGATCAGGCCGAGCATCAGCACCATGGGCAGCGCGCGGCGCACCGCGGGCTGGGCCATGATGTCGCCGATCTGGCGCAGCGGGTTCGCGAAACGCTCTGGCACGAGCGTGGCGTTGCTGGGGGTGAGGGCGTTACTCATCGCGCATTACACCGGCATGCTCATGATGTCCTTATAGGCGGACAGGAGTTTGTTGCGGACCTGCATCGTCGCCTCGAAGCCGACCGAGGCCTCCTGGCGGGCGAGCATGACCTTGGCGATGTCGATCGTCTCGCCGCGCTCGTACGAGGCGGACAGGTCGGCGGCCTTTTGCTGGCCGGCATTGACGGTGTTGAGCGCGTCGCTCAGCGTCTGGGCGAAGCTCGCCGGCTGGGTGCCGCCCGTGCCGCCGATCGTGCCGGGCGTACTCACCGCGGCATTGTCGCCGGCGCGGCTCAGCGCCTGGTTGCGTTCGAGGATCTGCGCGCGCAGCGCCATCACCCGGTCGACGCTCATCGCGCCGCCACCGATTCCGTCGATGCTCATGCCGAAGCCACCCGGTTATGTGCCTGTGAGATGTCGTCGCCCTGCTCGCGCGCCTTGGCGAGGCGGTAACGCAGCGTGCGTTCGGAAATGCCGAGGCGTTTCGCCGTCTCGATCCGGCTGCCGCCGCACTGGCGCAGCGTCTCGCGGATCGCGGCGAACTCGCTCATCTGGACGATGTTGCCGAGTGTCGAGGGCTGGTCGTTGGCGGCGACCATCGCCGGCGCTGGGCGGTCGAACACGATATGCTCGGCCGAAATGGTGTCGCCGGCGGCGAACAGCAGCGCGCGCTGCAGGACATTTTCCAGCTCGCGGACATTGCCGGGCCAGTCATGCGCCATCAGTGCGTCGATCGCGCCGGCATCGGGCCAGGGGATCGTGGTGCGATTGCCGGCGTGGCGCAGGATCAGCGTCGCAGTGAGCGCGGGGATGTCGAGCCGGCGCGCGGCGAGCGGTTTGGTGGTCAGCGGGAAGACCGACAGGCGGTAGTAAAGGTCGGGGCGGAAGCGGCCCTCGGCGACCTCGCTCTGCAGGTCGCGGTTGGCGCAGGCGATGACGCGCACGTCGATCTTCTCCGCCGTGGTCGCGCCGATCGGGATCACTTCGCGCTCCTGCAGCGCGCGGAGCAGCTTGGCCTGCAGCGTCAGCGGCATCTCGGCGATCTCGTCGAGCAGCAGCGTGCCGCCATTGGCGGCACGGAAAAAGCCTTCGCCCCCCGACGAGGCGCCGGTGAAGGCGCCCTTCTGGTGGCCGAACAGCAGCGCCTCGAGCATCGTCTCGGGCAGCGCGGCGCAGTTGATCGCGACGAACGGGCCGTCGCGGCGCGCCGAGCCATTATGGATCGCGCGCGCCAGCACTTCCTTGCCGGTGCCGGTCGGGCCGTTGATCAGCACGGTGATGTCGGCCTGGGCGACGCGCTCGGCAAGGGCGAGCAAAGCGAGGCTTTCGGGATCGGCGGCGGTCGGCGCGCCGGGCTCGGCGGCGAGCGCGGCGACGAAGCCGTGACCGACGGCATTGTCGTTGCGGTCGAAATCGACCCGCGCCGGGTTGCCATCGCGCGACGGGACGACGCGGCGTTCGCCATTACCGACGATGATCGTCCGGGCGGCGGCCGGCGGCGTCTCGCCCTCGGCAACGAGATAGAGTTCGCCCGGCTGCGGGCGCCCGCCAGCGGTGCCGATCGTGAAGCCCTGCGCGCGCAGGTGCGACACCATGGCGTAACGGTCGCGGAGCAGAGCAGCCGATGGAACGATGGAACGCATGGAATTCCCCCTTGGACGGGAGCGGAATGGGGCAAAGAGGGTAAACGACCGGTTAAGCATTGCCGCCTCCGGCAAATTATTTCCGGGCGCGCGGCCCCCGCACGCGTGAGGAGCATTTTTATTTGGTCGCGGTGCCGGCCCACTCCCCCGCCCGGCCTCCCCCAGCGTATCCTGAAATGGGAGGCCGGGTGGGGGAGCGGGCCGGCACCGCCCTTGAATGCAAGGATGCTCAACAAAAATGCTTAAGCCGGAAAAGACTCTGCCGTTCTGTGCTGGTGACGGCTCGGCCCTCCGCTTGGGGGCGGCGGGGATCGTCGTACCAGAACGGAGATACAGAGATGACTGTTATCGGAACCAACATCGCTTCGTTGCGGGCAGGAAACGCCGCCAACGCAGCAACCAATGCCCTGCAGCAGGCCATGCAGCGCCTGTCGACCGGCCAGCGTATCAACTCGGGCAAGGACGACGCCGCCGGCATCGCCATCGCCTCCTCGATGACCGCGTCGATCCGCGGCATGAACCAGGGCATTCGCAACGCCAATGACGGCATGGCGATGGCCCAGACCGCCGACGGCGCGCTCAACGAAATCGGCAACATGCTGCAGCGCGTTCGCGAGCTGGCGGTGCAGTCGGCATCGGGCACCTATAGCGACGACGACCGTACCAACCTGCAGACCGAAGTCACCGCGCTGACCACCCAGATCAGCAGCATCCTGGACAACACCAAGTTCAACAAGGTTGCGCTGTTCGACGGTTCGGCTGGCGACAGCGGCGACGTGACGATCCAGGCCGGCTCGGAAGCCGCCGACACCGTCAGCATCTCGTTCGCCGCGATCGACCTGTCGGATGCGACCGACATCGACATCTCCGATGCGTCCGATGCGTCCGACGCGCTTTCGACGCTCGATGACGCGCTCAGCACGGTGAACACGGCACGCGCCACCTTCGGTGCGGCCGCCAGCCAGCTGCAGTCGGTGGTCAACAACCTGTCGTCCAACGTGGAAAACCTGAGCCAGGCACGTTCGGGCATCCAGGATGCGGACTTCTCCGCCGAAACGGCGAACCTCGCCAAGGCGCAGATCCTCAGCCAAGCGTCGACGGCGATGCTCGCCCAGGCGAACCAGAGCCAGCAGGGCGTTCTCTCGCTCCTGAAATAAGGGCCAGAAACGGCCCTGGCGCCGCCCCCCCAAGGGTGTCGGGGCCGACCAGTCCGCCCGTTCTCGGGATGGGCTCACGGGACCCCGGCGGCTGCAAGGCCGCCGGGGTTTCGGGCTTTTTGGTTTCAGCGAAGCTGAAACAGGCGGCACCGGCCCGCTCCCCCGCCCCGCCTCCCACAGGATATGCTGCATGGGAGGCGGGGCGGGGAGCGGGCCGGTGCCGCTTCGGCGTCAGCCGAACACATCAGCCCGTCAGGTTCGGCGGGCCGAGGTGCTGGAGAAAGTCCGGCTTGCCGAGCGGAACCCCGGCGGCGCGCAGGATCGCGTAGGCGGTGGTCGCGTGGAAGTAGAAGTTGGGCAGCGCGAACCCGGTCAGATAGTGCGCGCCGGTAAAGCGATAGCCCATGCCGTTGGGAAAGCGCAGCTCGACCGTGCGTGTGTCGGCGCCGGCCAGCGACGCGGCATCGGCCTCGCCCAGAAAGGCGATGGTCTTGTCGCAGCGGTCCTTCAGTTCGGCGAAGCTCGCCTCGGTATCGGGCATCGACGGCGCCTCGACCCCGCGCAGCCGGGCGAGCGCGTTCTTGGCGGTGTCCGACGCCATCTGATATTGCGCCGGTAGCGGCCGCATGTCGGGGGCGAGCCGGGCTTCGAGCAGCGCCGCCTCGGGCATTTCCGCCGCCGCCTTGTCGAGCCAGGCGCGCATGTTGCCCAGCATGCTGGTGAATACGGGAACCGACGCGTCGTAAAGAGAGAGGCTCATAAAGGTGAATCCTGATGGTTGCCGCCCGTCCTTGCACCGCGCCGCGCCGGGATGCCAGCCGCACCCGTGCCGGCTCGGCACCGATCGCGTTCTTCGGCCCGGCGCCGCGTTTCGATAGACCGGTCGATCATCTTCGCCGACATGATCGCCAAGATCCGCGCCTTCGACGGGAGGGGCGGGTAGGGCGCGGATCAGGCCGATGTCGTGGGTTGCTGGAGCCGGGCGAGCGCCGGCAGCAGCGCGTCGAACTGGTCGATCACCGCGTCCGCGCCGAGCTGGTCGGCGGGGCGGTCGGCGAAGCCGAAGCTCACCGCGATGCACGGGATGCCCGCCGCATGCGCGGTCTGCACGTCGATGATCGAGTCGCCGACCAGCGCCGCCGGGCCGCCGCCGGCCTGGTCGATCGCGCGGTGGAGCATCGCCGGATCGGGCTTGGTCGTCGCCAGCGTGTCGCCGCCGACGATCGCGGCGAAATGGTCGCGCCAGCCCAGCGCGTCGATCACGCCGTGCGCCAGCCGCTCGGGCTTGTTGGTGCACAGCGCCAGCGCCACGCCCTGGGCGCGCAACGCGTCGAGCGCCTCGGTCACCCCGGCATAAGGGCGGCTGTGCACGCAGACATGCGCCTCATAATGGCGGATGAACGCGGCGAAGCCCTCGGCCAGCGTCGCGTCATCGACGTCGCCGGTCGCGGCGAGACCGCGTTGCAGCAGCACCCGCCCGCCATGGCCGACCATGCCGCGTACCGCGTCGAGCGGCAAGGTGGCGCGGCCGAGCCCGGCCAGGGCATGATTGAGCGCGGCGGCGATGTCGCGCGCGGTATCGACGAGCGTGCCGTCGAGATCGAAGGCGATGGTGCGGAAGCGGGACATGCGCGCGCCATGCGCGGGACCGGGCGGTTTTGCCAGCCCCGCGCCGGACAGACCTGGAGCATCGCGCCCGAGATCGGCATCGGTCGCGCTGCTCCAGATATTTGTTGTCGCATCGCTTTTCGCTGAAAACCGGTTCCCACTTTTCAGCGCGATGCTTCAGCCCTCCGCCGCGAGCAGCGCCGCCAGGCGGTCGAAGCTGCCGCCCCAGCCGCCGTGCATCGACGGGATGTTGCCGATGAAGTTGGCGGTTTCGTCGGGCTCGGCGTCGAGCGGCGTCCAGACGAGCGTGACACGGGTTCCCGCGCCGTCTTCCTCGAAGGTGACCTCGGTCAGCATTTCCATTGGCCAGCGCCCGTCGAAGAATGGCGCGCGGGCGATGCCGCCGGTTTCGTCGGAGAAGGACTGGACATAGACCAGCCGCGCCGGCGGGGTCACCTCGCTGTAGCTTGCGCGGCCCCACATGCTGCCGCCATCGGGAACATCCATGCGCCAGTGCAGCAGGCCGCCGGGCCGCACATCGGCCGCCAGCGTGATGCCGGTGGTGCCCTTGGGGCCGTTCCATGCCGCGAGCTGCGCCGGGTCGGTCCACGCCTCCCACAGCCGTTCGCGGCTGGCGGCGAAGGTGCGGGTGATGACGAAGCGGGCTTCGGTATCGGTGGTCATGGTCATCCTTCCTTCGGTGTCGTGCTGTCGGGGTTGGCGGCGAGAAATTCCTCGAGCCGGTCGAAGCTGTCGCGCCACAAATTGTCGACCCGGGCGATCCAGTCGGTCGTCTCCTTGAGTGCTGCGGCGTTGAGCCGGCGCGGGCGCGATTGCGCCGCCTGGCCCTTGTCGATCAGCCCGGCCTTTTCGAGCACGCGAAGATGCTTGGAGATCGCCGGCTGGCTGATCGCAAAAGGCCTTGCGAGCTCGCCGACGGTCGCCTCGCCCAAAGCGAGCCGGGCGAGGATCGCGCGGCGCGTCGGGTCGGCGAGCGCGGCGAACTTGCTGTCGAGCGAATCGTACATAACCGTTTAGATATATAACTCTATGGTTTTGACAAGGGCGACGCGAACCGCACTCGATCATCATATCGACCTTTTCCGGGCTGGCCTCGTCGCGCGCTATGGCTTTTCGCCCGCCGAGCCTGAGATCGGCACCCTGCGCTATTGATAACGGCGGGGATGGGCCGTCGTCATTGACGCGCGGGTGTCGCCGGCTCAAGCCGCGCCATGGCCAAAGCCGATCGTCTCGAACGCCTCGATGCCCAGCGCGCGGCGCTTGAAACCGACTATGCCGCGGCGCTGATCGCGGCGCTGCGCAAGACCGCGGCGGGCAGCTGGGGCCTGTTCGAACACCGCCAGGATCGCCAGGCACGCGCGAAGATCGCGCCGGTCATCGCCGAGCTGTGCGAGATGGGCGAGGCGATCGACGGGATGCGGGCGCAGCTCGGCCTGGAACCGTTCGCGCTGCATCGCGACTTCCTCGCGTCGCGCGGCCCGGTCGCGTCGAGCGCGGCGGGCGAGCCGAAACAGGCGCTGGCGTGGCTCGACCGGCTGGGCGTTCCAGCGAAGGAGCCACGCGACTAGTCGCACGCCGCCGCGGCGACCAGCCAGTCGGCAAAGGCGCGCATCGCATCGCTTTCGCGGCGCGACTTGAGCCGCGTCAGCCAATAGCCGCCGGCCGTCAGCATGACCGGGAACGGGCGCACCAGCGCTTCGGTGGTGAGTTCGTGCGCGAACATCGCCGGCGGGGCGAGCGCGACGCCGTGGCCGGCGGTCGCCGCGGCGACGATCAGAACCGCGCTGTCGAACATCGGCCCATGCAAGAGCGGGCAGGGCGCCTCGGCCAGCGCGAACCAGCGCGGCCATTCGTCGGCGCGGTAGGAGCGCAGCAACGTCTCGCGGGCCAGCGCGGTGGCGTCGCCGCCCAGCCGCTGCGCAATCGCCGGGGTGCAGAGCGGCGTCAGCGGCGCGTCGAGCACGGCTTGCGCATGGGTGCCGTGCCACGCGCCGTCGCCGAAGCGGATGGCGAGATCGAGCCCCTCGCCGGCCAGGTCGACGCGGTTGTTGTTGGTCATGATGCGCAGGTCGACATGCGGGTGATCGCGCGTGAAGCCGGCGATACGCGGCAACAGCCAGCCGGTCGCGAAGGTGCCGACCACGCCGAGCGTCAGCACCTCGCGCAGCCGCCCGCCGGCATAGCGATCGAGCATCGCGCCGACCCGGTCGAACGCGTCGGCCACCACCGGGACCAGCGCCTGGCCCTCGTCGGTCAGCGCCAGGCCGCGCGGCAGGCGGCGGAACAGCGCCGCGCCGAGCCGCGCCTCGAGCGCCGCGACCTGATGGCTTACCGCGCCCTGCGTCACGCGCAGTTCCAGCGCGGCGCGGGTGAAGTTGAGATGCCGCGCCGAGGCCTCGAAGGCGCGCAGCGCGTTGAGCGGGAGCTGGGCACGATCCATCGCCAAGGCATCAACTGAATTCATGGCTGTGTCGAGATATGATGCTTTGTGCCGGCGCCGTCATGGCGGCATTCAGGGCGGGTGAGACGAGCGAAGGGAATGACGCATGCGGCGCAAGGCGATCATCGGCATGAGCCTGGCTGCGGCCTTGGCCGGCACGGCGGCAAGCTCGCAGGGCGTCGACGATCCGCTGTTGCGGCCGATCGCGCCCGATTATGCCGCGCGCTGGCTGACCCCGCAGGCGCCGGTGCGGGTCTATGGCAATGCCTATCTGGTCGGTTTCGCCGGGCTGAACGTCGGACTGATCAGGACCGATGCCGGGCTGATCCTGATCGACGGCGCGCTGCCGCAATCGGTCGGCGCGGTCGAGGCCAATATCCGCGCGCTCGGCTTCGATCCGAAGCAGATCCGCTACATCCTCAGCACCGAGCCGCATTATGACCATGCCAGCGGCATCGCGGCGCTGGCCCGCGACAGCGGCGCGACGGTCATCGCCAGCGTGCCGGCGGCCAAGGTGCTGCGCCAGGGGCATAGCGATGGCGACGATCCGCAGGCGGCGATCCTCGATGCCTATCCGCCGATCGCCCATGTCCTCGGCGTGCGCGACGGCGCGCGAATCCGGCTTGGCGGCACGGTGGTGACGGCGCGCGCCACGCCGGGCCACACCTTCGGCAGCATGAGCTGGACATGGGCGTCGTGCGAAGGCCGGCGCTGCCTCGACATGGTGTTCGCCGCGAGCCTCAACCCGGTCTCGGCAGATGGCTGGCGCTTCTCCGACCCGGCGCATCGCGCGATCGTCACCGCGTTCCGCCACAGCTTCGCCGTGATGCGGCGGTTGCCGTGCGACGTGCTGCTGACGGCGCATCCCGACCAGTCGGGCGGCGACGTGAAATATGCGACGATGCAGCGCCGGGCGGTGCCCAACCCCTATCTCGATGCCGGGGCCTGCCGGGCCTATGCCGACAAGTTCGCGGCGCTGCTGGCGACGCGGCTGGCGAAGGAGGCGAAGTAGGCGGAGCCTAGCGCGACGGGCTTTTGCCGGGACAGAGGATCACCGAACCCTCGGGCAACGTGCCGCTTCCGGCATGCATGATCCGCAGCGCGTCACCCGCCTGTTCGATCGTCACGCGCGCACAGAAATAGCCGTTGCTGGCGATCCTGTCCGGCTCGCTGGCGTCGTCGTCGGGCAGGCGATGGGCCAGCATGAAGCCATAATCTTCACGCGTGATGTAGAGTGCGGCATCATACGGCAACGTTGTGATCCTCCAGGTCTGCCCGCCCTTGCCGCCGGTATTATGAGAGGCATCGGCGATCGCGATCAGACGCTGCGACGAGCGTGTGCCGCTCGCCGGAAAATCGATCCAGCCTTCCACGATCGTGGCGCATTCCGTCGCGGCGAAGATCACCACCAGATAGCCGAAAAGCCCATAGCCGACGCCGCGAAACATGCGGCCGACGACGCCCCGATAGGGATGTTTGCGGAACCCGATTACCAGAGAGGCGAGGGACAGCACGGCCGCCAGGATGTTGCAGCCTAACGCAACGTCATCATGGGCGGGCGCCAGTTCGGTCGTACCGTGAAACCAGTAAAGCAGCGCGGCCAGCACGCCGAGCGCGATCAGGAGGGCGAGCCATAAATTGGCCACTTGGCCGCGTGCCCGGTCTTTCAGATACGCATCGTCGAGCACGGTCATCGGCACGAAATATCAGGTGGTTGGTCGGGACGGAAGCGCCCTTGCGCGGCACGGCGTGATTCAAATGTAGGCGAATCAGGTTCTTTTAGCGGGGTCGGGCGCAACCGCGTCCCATTGTCCCAACGGGAGACCCGATCGTGACCGACACAGCATCCAGACCGACCCGCAACCTCGCCGCGACGCACGGCATCACCGGCGCCGCGCTCGCCGCCAAGCAGTTCGCACCGGCGCGTTTCCTCGTCCCCGGCTACCTCCCCGACGGCACGACCCTGCTCGCCGGGGCGCCGAAGATCGGCAAGTCGTGGATGGCGCTCAACATCGCCGAGGCGATCGCCGCCGGCATGCCGGTGTTCGGCATTTTCCAGTGCCGCGCCGGCGACGTGCTGTACCTCGCGCTGGAGGATAATGAGCGCCGCCTGAAGGGACGGCGCGAGAAGATGGGCGCCCCGCCGAGCGAGCGCATCACCTTCATGACGCACTGGCCGATCCTCGACGAGGGCGGGCTGGAGGAGATGGAGGCGTGGATCCGCAGCGTGCCCGACCCGGTGCTGATCGTGGTCGATGTGCTGACCAAGGTCCGCCCGCGCACCAGCGAGAATGCCCAGGTCTATGAGGGCGATTACCGCGCGCTCACCGGCATGCACCGCATCGCCAGCGACCATGGCATCTCGATCCTGGTCGTCACCCATACCCGCAAGGCGCAGGCCGACGACCCGTTCGACGCGGTCAGCGGCACGCGCGGCCTGACCGGCGCCGCCGACACCGTGCTGGTGCTGAAACGCGACATGGCCGCCGGCCGCGTCGTGCTCTACGGGCGCGGCCGCGACATCGCCGAGGTCGAGACAGTGGTCGAATTCGCCCCCGAGCGGGGCAGCTGGCGGATCGTCGGTCCGGCGGCGGAACTGGGGCGCAGCGATGAGCGCCAGGCGATCCTCGACATATTGGCCGAGGCGGGCCGCCCGCTATCGGCGCGCGAGGTCGCCGACATGGCGAAGCAGAGCTACGACAATGTCCGCTGCACGCTGGCGCGCATGGCGCTGGCCGATGAGATCGGCAAGCAGGGACGCGGGCTCTATTGTTGTCTCAGCTGTCCCGAAGTCCCATCGGGCGACGTGATCGACATGCTCGACCTCTGACGACCGGGGGGAGGGGGAGGGGGTGAAGCGGTGGTTCGGTCGCTTCACTCACTCTCTTTCTTTCTCTTCATGGAAGGGGGTGCCTGGGTTGAGACCATGGGACAGACGAGACAGGGATAGCGGGCGCCGGCTTGCCCACAGCCGATGCGTTAGCCTGTGGTGATGGACATGTTTCTTACGGGTCTGGCGGAGGCGATCGTCGCGTGGGTCGACGAGCGTTTCGGCCGCGTCGCTGCCTGGCTGGCGTCCATTGTCGGGGTGGTCACGATCATCGCCGTGCCCTTCGCGATCGTCCTGCATCTGCTGCGCTAGCGTCGAATTCGACGAGATTCACCCAGCGTCACCCCGGACTTGTTCCGGGGTCCACTGTTCCGCAAAGTAAAGATCGCTGCCTTTGCGGAACGGTGGATGCCGGAACAAGTCCGGCATGACGGCCAAAGTTGATCGCGAACGTCTCTAGGCGCGTCCGGTGAACCGAGGGCGCAGCGGCACTCTATCGATTGGCGACGCGCTCGCGGAGCGCGCGGAAATATGCCGCATCGACGGGCTTACCGGCGGGAGACCTCGCGCCCGCTAGCAGCGCTTCGCGCAACTGCAATTGGTCCGGGGTCAGATGAGATAATGCGGGAGGGGTATCGGCATTGTCCATGACGATCAGGCTAGCGAAGTTTCGCCGCTGCCGCACCTGCCACGGCGATACCGAAAGCGGTCCGACGGCAAACGACCCTACTCCATTTGTCAGCTATCGAGTCGCAACTCCAGCATTGTGAGCGTGTCCTGCACACGCGCGAACTCTGATCCTTCGTCAGGTTCGCCCGGTGTGAGGTAGAGCGACGACCAGTCTCTGAGGGCGCGTACTTCGGTGGAGGTGAGCCCTTCGAACCTTTCGGCGAACCATTTAGGCCAAATCTCTGGGTCACCGCTCGTGTCTAAGGAGTGGACCAGAGAGTCTGCGGCGATCAGCGGAAGGTTTGATTTCTCAAGTGAGAGGATAAGCAAGCTTGGTAGATAATAAAGGAAAGCCTCGGGCGAAAATCCGGCGAACGCGTCGCTGTATTCGATCCAGTCATCGGCACGGACTTGAGTCCAATCCATCCCCTCAAAATGATGAGCGTCGTCGCGAAGGGTACTGTCTACCACGATATTCGTGACCATTGGGGGTCGCTGCCGATGGCGAAAAGCCGATGCGATTTGTTGATCCATGGAAGCGCCTTCTGCCATTGGCTACTGTCCCGCTTGCCACGACTTTCCGCCGTTCATGAGTCCCCGCTCTACCCCCGCCGCCCGAGCGCCTTCTTCAACCGCCCATGCGCCGCAGCCTTGATCTGGCAAACCCGCGCCGCACCCACACCCAGCACCAGGCCGATCTCCTCGAGGTTCAACTCCTCGACATAATATAGCTGCACCACCTGCGCCTCGCGTTCGGGCAAGGCGGCGATCGCCTCGATCAGCGCCTCGCGCAGTTCGCTGTCGGCGAGTTGCTCGAACGCGTCGGGTTCGTCGCTGGCGAACCAGGGCAGGTCGTCGGCATAGACGTCGTCGATATGCTCGAATTTCACCGCCTCGGCGGTGGCATATTCCTGGCGCAGTTTTTCGATGGTGACCCCCAGTTTCTCGGCCAGCGCGGCCTCGGTCGGCGTTTCGCCGGTTGCCGCGGTCAGCGCGGCGATGGCGTCGTGATACACGCGCCGGCGGCGCATCGCGCCGCGCGTCATGGTGGCGTGGCGGCGCAGTGCGTCGATCATCGATCCGCGCACCCGGGTGGCGAGATATTGCTGGAAGGTGACGAGCCCGCGATCCTCGAAGCTGTTCGCGGCCTCGACCAAGGCGACCAGCCCCGTCTGCACCAGATCCTCGATATCGATCGCCGTCGACATGCCGCCATGGACATGCCAGGCGATGCGCCGCACCAGCTGGCTGTGCCTGGCGACCAGCGCGTTCATGTCGGGCGTCTGCTGGCCGGGCTTGTAGGTCAGCGGCACGGCGTCGGCGAAGGCCTGATGGTTGGGCAAGGCGCTCATGCCGGCAATGCTCCGGGCGCACCGATCACCGCGACGACCTCGACCGCCTTCTCTTCCGGCACCTCGAAGAAGCTCATCACCGGCGTGTCGGGCAGGCAGGTCTTGACCAGCTTGCGGATCGCGACGCGGATCGCCGGCTGGACGACCAGCGCGAACGGCTTGGCCTCGTCGATCAGCGGTTGCGCGGCGCGCTGCAGCGCGTCGACGATGCGGCGGCCGAGATCGGGCTCGATCGTATGGCGGCGCGACGGATCGCTGCGCACGGCCTGGCCGAGCAGCCCCTCGAGCTGCCCCTCCAGCGTCATCACGCGCAGCGGCTCGCGCACGCCGCACAGTTTCTGGATGATCAGCCCGCCCAGCTCGGGGCGGATCGTCTCGATGATGTCGTCGGCGTCGAGCGTCTTCTGCGCGGCGACCGAGATGGCGGCGGCGATGCGGCGGAATTCCTTCAGCGGCACATTCTCCGCCAGCAGGCCCTTCAGCACCTGGGTCAGCGTGGTCAGCGGCAACGGGCTGGGTGACAGCGCCGCGACCAGTTGCGGGCTCTTTTCCTTGAGGCCGTCGAGCAGCGCCTGGACTTCGTCCGCGCCGAGCAGCTCGCTGGCATGCTGGCCGAGCTGGTGGTTGAGATGCGTCGCGACCACCGTGCCGGGATCGACCACGAGATAGCCCGCGCCGGTCGCGGCATCGGCATCGCCCTGCTGGATCCACACCGCGTCGAGGCCGAAGGTCGGGTCCTTGGCGCGCTTGCCGCTGAGCTGGCCGACCGCCTGGCCGGTGTCGAGCGCGAGCATCTCGTCGGGCGATACCTGGTCCTCGCCGACGGTGACGCCGCCGACGACGATACGGTAATGGAATGGCGCGAGGTTGATGTCGTCGCGCACGCGGACCTGCGGCACGACGAAGCCGAGTTCCTTGGACAACTGGCGGCGCACGCCGGTGATGCGGCCCATCAACGGCGCGCCGCGGCGCTCGTCGACCAGCGGCACCAGGCCATAGCCGATGTCGAGGTTGATCTGCATGGAGTCGCTGACCTCGTCCCAGCCGATCTTCGACAGGTCGGCGGGCACCTGCTCGACGATCTCGACCGGGGCCGGGCGGCGCGCGATCTGGCGCAGCTTCCAGGCGGCGAAGCCGGCCAAAGCGGCGGCCGACAGGATGACGAGATGCGGCATGCCGGGCATCAGCCCGAGCAGGCAGAGGATGATCGCGACCGGGGTCCAGGTGCGCGCCGAGCCGAACTGGCTGCCGATCTGGCCGGCCAGGTCGAGGCTCGAGGTGACGCGGGTGACGATGGCGGCGGCGGCGATCGACAGCATCAGCGACGGGATCTGCGCGACCAGCGCGTCACCGATCGCCAGCAGCACGTAGTTGTGCGCCGCGTTGGCGATCGTCATGCCGTGGCTGACGGGGCCGAGGATCAGCCCGCCGATGATGTTGGCGGCGAGGATCAGCAGGCCGGCGACCGCGTCGCCCTTCACGAACTTGGACGAACCGTCCATCGAGCCGTAGAAATCGGCCTCGGTGGCGACCTCGATGCGGCGCGCCCGCGCCTCGTCGGGGGTGATCAAACCGGCGTTCAAATCGGCGTCGATCGCCATCTGCTTGCCGGGCAAGGCGTCGAGCGTGAAACGCGCCGACACTTCCGACACGCGGCCGGCGCCCTTGGTGACGACGATCAGGTTGATGATCACCAGGATCGAGAAGACGAAGATACCGACGACATAATCGCCGCCGATCAGGAAAGTGCCGAACGCCTCGATGACATGGCCGGCGGCGCTCTCGCCCTCATGGCCGTGCACCAGCACGACGCGGGTCGAGGCGACGTTGAGGCTGAGGCGGAACAAGGTCGCGAACAGCAGCACGGTCGGGAAGGCGGAGAAGTCGAGCGGCTTCTGCGCGTTCAGGCTGACCATCAGCACGGCGAGGCTGATCGTGATGTTCATGATGAAGAACATGTCGAGCAGGGTCGCCGGAATCGGCACGACCATCAGCACGACGAGCAGCAGGATCGCGACCGGCAGGGCGGCCGAGCGGACCAGCGAAGGGCGTTTGGGGAGCAGGGCGGCCATGACTTAGCCTCCCAGGCTGGCGAGCATCATGTAGGCGAGCCTCGCGGTATTCGGGGTGGGGCGCAGCAGCGATGCCGCATTGGTCTTGACGGCGGTGCCGTTCAGCCGGTCGAGCGTGGCGTGGGCCCACATCGCGGCGTCGCTGGTGCTGGTCTCGCCGCTGCCGGGAATGACCTCGTCGCCCGAGGCGCCGAGCGTGGTCGAGGCGAGCATCGCCGGGATATTCGGTAGTGGCGTTGTCGCGTCGGTGCCGCTCGCGCCGCTGGCATTGCTGAGTTTGGTGCCGAGCCGGTCGTAGATCTGCTGCAGCGAGCGCGCCGAGCCGTCCGAGGCATAGAAGATCGAGCGGTTGGCGTGCGCGGCGGCGGGGAACATCGCGGCGCCGGTGCGATCCGGGTTGCTGGCCATCGCGCTGAGGAAACTGCGCGCGCCGCCCAGGCCGAGGAAGTGCGCCATATAGAGATCGGTCGGATTGGTATCGCGGCCGAGCGAGGTCTTGAGCGCATCGGCATTGTCGCTGGCATGCTCGGCGGCCATCAGCGAGGCGACGGTCGGGTCGTTGCGCATGGCGAGGATCGCCGCCTTGGTGCCCGGGTCGCTGACCGTCAGCCGGCCATTGGCGCCGGGGTGGATCGCGTCGGCCGCCCAGCCCAGCCCATATTCGCCGCCATGCTGCTTGATCACGCCGAGCCAGCTCTGGTCGACGAACTGATACAGGCCGGTCGCACTGGAGGTGCCGGCACGCGCCGTCGCGTTGAGTCCGCTCTCGAGCCTGGCCTGGCCGAGCAGATAGCTGAAGTCGACCCCGGTCTTCTGGCTGGCAAAGGCGATCGCCGACTGGACCCGGCTGGTTCCCGTCCCACTCGTGCCCAGACTTGAAAGCGGATTATACGGCATCGATCCCCGGCTGTGTCGCCCTTATTCGGGCGATACTCAGCAAGGGTCGTGCCAGTTCACTCAGCGGAGGGGTGGCACCTCATTCCCTCTCCCTGTGGGAGAGGGAGGGAGCCGCGCAGCGGCGGAAGGGTGAGGGTGATATGTCGCGGGCGCTACCCGTGTGACCCTCACCCCGCGCTGCTGCGCAGCTTGCCCCTCTCCCACAGGGAGAGGGGAAGAAGGATCAGGCGTAAGCCTTCAACCCCGCGCCCGGGCGGTAGCCGCCGCCGGCATCGCCGGTCAGATTTTGCAGGCGGCGGCGAACATTTGCCGCCATCAGGTTGACATAGATGCGGCAGGTCTCGTTGAGCCGGTGCGCTTCCTCGGCCAGGCCGCGCAGCTCGGGGCCGGCGGGGGCGCCGCCGAACGCGGCGACCGCCTCGATCCCGGCGAGCTTGTCCTGCGTCGCGCTTTCCAGCGCGACGACGTCGTTGGCCTTCAGCGCGGCGATCTCGGCATGGAGCGATTCGATCACGCGGATCAGGGCGTCACGCCGGGTCATGGCTGCGGCTCCTGCTGGTTGCCATGGGGGTCCCAATCATATTTCAGCGCGAGCAGGCGGTCGGCGATCGTCGCGGGCAGGATCGGGAAGGTGCCCGTGCTGATCGCCTTCCTGATCCGCGCCACGCGTTCCAGGTCGACCGGGGCGGACGCGGCGAGCTCGCGGGCGATGCCGCTGGCCTGCACGTCGCGCGTCGCGGCTTCGATCTGGCGCTCGACCGGCGCGGGCGCCGGAGCGGCCGGCACGCGGGCGATCGGCGCGACGAAGTCGCTGCCATTTGCCCCCCGTGTCGAGATCGGATCCACCACGCCTGCGTCCTTGCAGATATTACCGTCTTCATAACAAACGGCCGGCGCGGGACGAACTTTAGGGTCGCAAAGGCGATTATTCGCCCCAGCCGGGGAGCGTCGCGCGGCCCGCCTCGACCGCCACGGCCTGGACCGGATTGCGCGAATCCTCGCACTTGACGAAGAAGCGCGCGCCCGGTGCGGCATCGCCCATCGCGACGCCCTCGCGGGTGATCGAAAAGCTCTCGGTACCGGCCGAGATGGTCACCGGGTCGCCGCGCTTGATGACCGGCGCGAGGCGGACCGGTGCGGGCGCGGCGGCGCTCGTCGCGGCGGGCGCGGCGGGTGCCGTGGACAGGGTGCGGATCGGCACGAAGATGCGCCATTCCGGCCCGGTACAGGTCACCACCACCGCATCATGGCTGTCGCCGCGCCACGCCATCGACACCATCGGGCAGGCGGCAAGCTTCAGCCGGCCATCGACCTCGGTGCGCGCGCCGCCGGCATCGCCGGTGGCGTGGCCGGTGAAGCTGGCGACCGCGCGGTCGATCGCGACCGTGTCCTGCACCGGCCCGGGCGCGGCGAACGCGGGGGTGGCAAGGAGCAGGGCCGGAAGCACGGCGCATGGGGCGGCAAGGAGCGAGCGGGTCATCGGTTGTTCCTTCAAGGCGCGGCAATGTCGGGTTGCCGGGCGGCAGCATCTTGCCGCCCGGCAAAGCCGATCGTCACGGTGACGTTGCGGTGGCCGGGCTTGCCGCCACCGAGAATGTCGAGCCGGCCGGGCGGCACGGCATGGGCTTCGGCCAAAGCGGCGGCGACGGCGCGGGCGCGGTCGGCGGCGAGCACCGCGCCGCTGCCGGTGGCCGCGTCGACATCGACCGGCGAGCCGTCGATCGCGCCGCTGACCTTCAAGACGATGCGCGGGTCGCGCGTCACCTCACGCGCCCAGACGACCAGGCCGGCGGGCGACGAGGGCAACGCGGCCGAACCGGGCGCGAAATCGAGCATCGCCGCGGCGGCGACCGGCATCGGCTCGGGCGACGCTACGGGCGTCGCGGCCGGCGTCGCGCCAAAGCCCGCGCGGATGCCCTGGGCCAGCGCCTTGCCGTCGAGGTGCTGGCTGGCCTGGATGAAGACGAAGAAGCCGACCAGCAACAGGCCGAGATCGGCCAGCGTCATCAGCCAGATCGGCCGGTTGGCCACGGCCTCGGGATAGCTGTCGTCGGCGGTCATGCCACGTCCGCCATCGGCACCAGCACCGGCGCGGGAATGTCGACGACATGGCGCGGCTGCTCGCGCGCGGCGAGCGCGACGAGCGGCGCCTCCAGCCGCAGCCGCTGGCTCGCCTCGGCGCGGCCGTGGCGGCGCAGCCGGGCGGCGACCGGCATGGCGACGAGATTGCCGATCAGCGCGCCGTACAAGGTGGCGAGCAACGCCACCGCCATCGCCGCGCCGATCGCGCTCGGGTCCTGCATCTTCATGAACATGCCGACCAGGCCGATCAGCGTGCCGACCATGCCCATCGCCGGCGCGACCTCGGCGGCGCCGGCCCAGACATCGGCGGCGGCGGCGTGGCGCTCGATCCGCGCGCGGCGGCGGGCACGCAGTACCTCCTCCACCTCGCTCGCGCTCTTGCCGTCGACGATCATGGCGATACCGGCGGCGACATCGGGGTCGGCGATCACCGAGCGGTCGAGCGCCATCACGCCGTGGCGCCGGGCGATGCGGCTCAGCGCGGCGATCTGCTCGACCAGCGGCGTGGCGTCGAAGTCGCGCCGCCCGATGGTGCGCAAGGCGCCGACCGCGCGGCCGACGTCGCGCAGCGGCGCGCGCAGCAACGTGGCGAGCAGCGTGCCTCCGCCGACGATCGCGGCGGCGGCGGGATCGAGGAACGGCGCAAGCGCCAAAGCGAGTTCGGGTGCGGTTGTCATCGCGGGGTGCGTTGCAAGGGCCGGGCCAGTTGGGTTTTTGGCTGCCGGAATAACCCAAAAATAACCGTCACCCCGGACTTGTTCCGGGGTCTACCGTGCCGCGAGAAAAGCGGCTGGTGGGTGTGCGGAACAGTGGACCCCGGAACAAGTCCGGGGTGACGGATAGGGAAAGCGGGTGGCAGCCACCCTTGCCGCCCACCGGCAACATTGCCGGCCAACCGGCAAGCCCTTGCCGCTTTGCCCCGCCCAAGGCGTGAAACGGACCCCGCACGGCAATTGGCACGCCCTTTGCTGAGATACTCCCGCGCAATCAGGCGCAGGAGACGGCCGATGGCCAGCGACAGTCTTTTCGGGGTTCATGCAGCGGCACTCGAGGTGCGTTCGCAGCGCATGGGCCTGCTCGCCTCGAATATCGCCAATGCCTCGACGCCGGGCTTCAAGGCCCGCGACATCGACTTCCACACCGCGCTCGCCGCGGTCGAACAGGGCCAGGGCGATGACGGCTTCGCGGGCGCGATCAAATATCGCGTGCCGAGCCAGCCCTCGCTCGACGGCAACACCGTCGAGCTGTCGGCCGAGCAGACCGCCTTTGCCGAGAACGCCGTCGCCTATCAGACGACGCTCTCTTTCCTCAACGGGCGGATCAGCCAGATCACCCGCGCGCTGAAGGGGGAATAAGATGGCCGACAATCCCATGACGATCTTCCAGGTCGCCGGTCGCGCCATGTCGGCGCAGCTCGTGCGCATGAACACCACGGCCTCCAACCTGGCCAATGCCGGCGCGATCTCGTCGAGCGAGGCGAGCGCCTATCGCACGATGAAGCCGGTGTTCCGCACCGAGTTCGATCGCGCCAGCGGCATGTCGACCGTCAATGTCGAGAGCGTGGTGACCGCGGGCGAAGGCCCGACCAAGATCTACGACCCCAGCCACCCGCTCGCCGACAAGGACGGCAATGTCTGGCAGTCGGGCGTCGATGAAACCCGCGAGATGGTCGACATGATGGAGACCGCGCGCAGCTACCAGAACAATGTCGAAGTGATGCAGACGGCCAAGTCGCTGATCCTCGATACCCTCAAGATGGGCCGCTGATCATGAGCACCTCGTTCGACACCACGCTGAGCAATCTCGGCATCAACACGACGACGGCGAACCAGGCGGTGGCCAATAGTTCGAGCGGCTCGACCACGCTTGGCCAGGCCGACTTCCTCAAGCTGATGACGGCGCAGCTCGCCAATCAGGATCCGTTCAACCCGGTCGACAACACCCAGATGGTCGCCCAGATGGCGCAATTCTCCAGCGTTGCCGGCATCAGCCAGATGAACACCACGCTGTCGGCGATCGCCGCCAAGCTCGGCGGCACCAGCGCGACCGACGCGCTGTCCTATGTCGGCCGCACCGTGCTGACCGAAGGCGCCACCGCCTATCCGCGCACCACCGGCGGCATCGCCGGCGCGGTCGAGCTCGACAAGCCGGCAACCGACGTCAACGTCACGATCAGCGACGCCCATGGCGTCACGCTCAAGACCCTGTCGCTCGGCGCGCAGCCGGCCGGCACGGTGAGCTATGACTGGGACGGCACCACCAACAGCGGCGCCACCGCCGGTGCCGGGCCGTACAAGGTCAGCGTCGTCGCGCAGAATGGCGGCACCACCGTCACCAGCCGCAACCTGGTCTGGGCACCGGTCGAATCGATTTCCAACCCGTCCTCCGGCGCGCCGACTTTGTCGGTCACCGGGCTCGGTTCCATCGCCGTCAGCGCCGTTCGCCAGATCGGCTGATCTCTCACAGACCCCCCACAGGAGCTAGTCCATGTCCTTCTACACGTCGCTCAGCGGCCTCCAGGCGGCCCAGACCGAGATGTCGACCATCTCGCACAACCTCGCCAACGTCTCGACCAACGGCTTCAAGAAGAGCCGCACCGATTTCGCCGACGTGATCGCCTCGAGCCTCGCCGCCGATCCGACCAAGGCGGTCGGCTCGGGCGCGGTGGTCAAGGCCAACCGCCAGCAGTTCACCGAGGGCGTGCTCAAGACGACCGGCTCGTCGCTCGATCTCGCGGTGACCGGTGACGGCTTCTTCGCGGTCAAGACCAACGGCACCAATTCGGCGGTCGCCTATACCCGCAACGGCAGCTTCCAGGTCGATCCGACGACACACTATGTCGTCGACGCGCAGGGCAGCGCGCTGCAGGTCTATCCGGTCGACGCGCGGGGCAATGCCACCGCGACCGGCGCCGATGGCATGACCGGCCTCAAGCTGCCCGAAACCAGCGGCGTCCCGGTCGCCACCTCGAACGTCGCGCTCGGCGTCAATCTGTCGACCAGCGCGATCATCCCGACCGCCGCGTTCGATCCGGCCGATCCGTCGAGCTACAATAATTCCGCCAGCACGACGGTGTTCGACTCGGCCGGCAAGGCGATGACGATGACCAACTATTTCGTCCGCGACAGCGCGGCGAACAGCTGGTCGGTCTATTCCTATGTCGGCGACCAGGCGCTCACCGTCGGCGGTTCGCCGGCACCGACCACCATGACCTTCGACAGCTCGGGCGCGATCACCTCGCCGGCCACGCCGGTCGCCTATGACAGCTTCACGCCGGTCACCGGCGGCGCGGCGCAGACCGTCGCGCTCGACCTTTCCGGCTCGACCTCGCGTTCGACGACCTTCTCGGTCGCCTCGCGCAGCCAGGACGGCAAGTCGGTCGGCGAACTCGCCGGCGTGACGGTCGACGAATCGGGTGTGGTCAAGGCCAGCTTCTCGAACGGCGACACGATCGCGCTGGGCAAGGTGGCGCTCGCCAACTTCGCCAACCCGACCGGCCTGCGCCAGCTCGGCAACAGCTATTGGTCGGCCAGCGGCATTTCCGGCCAGGCGACGATGGGCGGCGCCAACGAGAACGGCTTCGGCTCGCTGATGTCGGGAACGGTCGAGGGATCGAACGTCGATATCACCGAGGAACTGGTCGATCTGATCGCGGCGCAGCGCAACTTCCAGGCCAACGCCAAGGCGCTCGATACCGCCAACCAGATCTCGCAGACGATCTTCAACATCCGCAGCTGATCACGAGCGCGACCCGGAGCATCTGAATGGACAAGCTGGTCTACACCGCGGCGACAGGCCTCAAGGCGCACATGGCGGCGCAGGCCGCGATCGCCAACAACATGGCCAATGCCTCGACGATCGGCTTCCGTGCCGACCGCGTGGTGTTCGACCGGTTGCAGGTCAACGGCCAGGGCTTCGACACGCGCACGCCGGCGTCGGAGGAGGTGGTCGATGCCGACCGCCGCCCCGGCGCGATCATGCAGACCGGCCGCCCGCTCGACGTCGCCGTCACCGGCGATGCCTGGCTGGCGGTGCAGGCGACCGACGGGACCGAAGCCTATACCCGGCGGGGGGATCTCCAGATCTCCCCCACGGGCGTGCTGGAAACCGGCGACGGTTTCCCGGTGATGGGGTCGGGGGGCCCCATCACCGTGCCGCCGGCTTCGAGCATCGCGATCTCGGCCGACGGCTCGATCTCGATCGTCGCGCCGGGTGCCGACAAGACCCCGCAGGTGATCGACAAATTGAAGCTGGTCAGCCCCAAGGGCACGACCACGGTCAAGGGGCTCGACAATCTGCTCCATGTCCGCGGCGGTGGCGTGCTGCCCGAGGATCTCGACGCCAAGGTCGAGGGCGGGGCGCTCGAAGGCTCCAACGTCAACATGACCCAGGCGCTGGTCGACATGATCGAGAACCAGCGCAGCTACGAAGTCCAGGCCAACCTCATGAAGCAGGCCAAGGACATGGACGAGAGCGCCGCATCGCTGATGCGCGTGCAACAGGCATAAGGAAGAACAGCGATGACCAGCGCAGCCATGCATATCGCGCGCACCGGGCTCGATGCCCAGGACATGCGCATGCGCGTGATCTCGAACAACCTCGCCAACGTCAATACGACGGCATACAAGCGCGACCGCGCGGCGTTCGAGACCCTGGCCTATCAGACGATCACCGCACCGGGCGCCCCGAGCACCGCGGAAAGCAAATATGCCACCGGGCTCAACCTCGGCACCGGCGTGCGCATCCAGGGCACGGCGCGGATCGATACCCAGGGCGCGATGCAGACCACGGGCAACTCGCTCGACATGGCGCTCGACGGCGATGGCTATTTCCAGGTCCAGCTGCCGGGGGGGCAGCTGGGCTATACAAGGGCGGGCAATTTCTCGCGTTCGCCCGAAGGGCTGCTGGTCACCTCGGAAGGCTATCAGGTCCAGCCCGGCATCACCGTGCCGGAAGGCACGACCAGCATCACGGTCGGCACCGACGGCACCGTCTCGGCATCGGTCGCCGGCCAGACCACCCCGACCCAGGTCGGCCAGATCCAGGTCGCCAGCTTCGCCAATTCGGCCGGGCTGCAGTCGACCGGCGACAATTACCTGGTCGAGACCGCGGCCTCGGGCGCGGCCAATCTCGGCATCGCCGGGCAGGACGGGCGCGGCAACATCCGCCAGGGCATGCTCGAATCGTCGAACGTCAACGTCGTCGAGGAGCTGGTCGACATGATCGAGTGCCAGCGCGCCTATGAGGTGAACTCGAAGATGATCACCGCGACCGACGACATGCTCAAATATGTCAACCAGAACATCTGAGGTGGGTGTGAACAGCAAATACCTCATCGGCGCCGCCGCCTTCGCCCTGCTCGCCGGCGCCGTCGCGCCGCGCGCCGAGGCGAGCCTGTTCGGCAAGAAGCGGCCGCCGGTCGACTTCTCGGCCGCGCAGCCCGAGCCGGCCCCGCCGCCGGCCGTCGCCAACGGCTCGATCTTCCAGGCCGAGGCCGGCTATGCCGCGCTGTACGAAGGGTCGCGCGCGCGCCGCGTCGGCGATCCACTGACCATCGTGCTGGTCGAGCGCACCGCTGCGTCCAAATCGGCCAGTTCCAATCTCGATTCGGGCGGTGGGCTGAGCATCACGCCGCCGTCGACCGGCCTGTTGTCGCTGTTCAAGCCGAGCGACGCCTCGGCCAGCACGTCGCGCAACTTCAAGGGCACCGGCGCCACCGACCAGGCCAATTCGCTGACCGGTGAGGTCAGCGTGACGGTCGCCAAGGTGTTCCCCAACGGCACCATGCTGGTGCAGGGGCAGAAGCGCGTGACGCTCAACCGCGGCGACGAGTTCGTCCAGATTCGCGGGCTGATCCGTGTCGCCGATATCGACGCCGACAATCGCGTGCTGTCGACCCGCGTGGCCGATGCGCAGATCGCCTATACCGGCAAGGGCGACGTCGCCCGCGCCAGCCGCCAGGGCTGGCTCGGCCGCTTCTTCTCCGTCGTCAGCCCGTTTTAAGGACAAGCGCTCATGTTTCGCTTCCTCGCCGCTTGCCTTGCCGCCTGCCTCGTCGCCGGTCCCGCTTACGCGGATCGCATCAAGGATCTCGGTGGTTTTCAGGGTATCCGCAGCAACCAGCTGACCGGCTACGGCATCGTGGTGGGCTTGCCCGGCACGGGTGACGACAATCTCGAATATACCATCCAGTCGATGAAGGCGGTCGCCTCGCGCTTCGGCCTGCAATTGCCGCCGAGCGTCAATCCGGGGTTGAAGAACGCTGCCGTGGTGATGATCACCGCCGAGCTGCCGGCCTTCGCCAAGCCGGGCCAGAAGCTCGACATCACCGTCGCCTCGATGGGCAAGGCCAAGTCCTTGCGCGGCGGCGCGCTGATCATGACGCCGCTGCTCGGCGCCGATGGGCAGATTTATGCCATGGCGCAGGGCAACCTTGCGGTCGGCGGCCTCGGCGCCGAGGGCAAGGACGGCTCGCAGATCGTCGTCAACATCCCCTCGGCTGGCCGCATCCCCGAAGGGGCGACGGTCGAGCGCGCGGTCGCCACCGGCTTCGAGACCAGCCCGGTGCTGACCTACAATCTGTCGCATTCCGATTTCACCACCGCGCAGAATGTCGCGGCGGCGATCAACACAAGGCTCGGCGCCGGCACCGCCCAGGCGCTCGACGCCGTGTCGGTCGCGGTGCGCGCGCCGCAGGGTGCCGATGTCCGCGCCACGCTGATGAGCGAGATCGAGAATCTCGACGTCGTCGCGGCCGAACCGCCGGCGCGCGTCATCGTCAATGCCCGCACCGGCACGGTGGTGATCAACGCCGCGGTGCGCGTCAGCCCCGCCGCCGTCACCCATGGCAAGCTGACGGTGCGGATCGACGAGAGCCAGCATGTCAGCCAACCCCTGCCGTTCAGCCAGGGCCAGACCGCGACCGAACAGAAATCCGCGGTGGGCGTCGACGAGGAGCATCACCCGATGTTCCTGCTCCAGCCCGGACCTAAGCTCGCCGACATCGTCAAGGCGGTCAACGCGATCGGCGCCTCGCCGGCCGACCTGGTCGCCATTCTCGAAGCGCTCAAGGAAGCCGGCGCGCTCAAGGCGGAGTTGATCATCCTGTGACCGATATCCCGAACCTCTCCGCCGCTGCCCCATCGCCCTTGGCTTCGCCGACCTCCGGGATCGGCGTCGACACCAGCCGCCTGACGTCGCGTGCCAACCTGGAAAAGGCCGGCAAACAGTTCGAGGCCGTGTTCAGCGGCATGATGCTCAAGTCGATGCGTCAGGCGAAGCTGGCCGAGGACGACCTGTTCGGCTCCAAGGCGCTCGATACCTTTCGCGAGATGCAGGACCAGAAGCTGTCGCAGAGCATGGCGGAACACGCCCCGCTCGGCATCGGCAAGGCGATGACCGACTTCCTCGCCAGGGGCCAGGCCGCGCTGCAGCCGGGCGCCGAGGCCGGCGCCGGCACGAGCGGGGGCGGCACCACGCCATGAGCGACATGATGAGCATCGGCGCCAGCGGGGTCCGCGCCTATCAGACCGCGCTGACCACCGTTGCCGACAACATCGCCAATACCGGCACGGCGGGCTATGCCCGCCGCAGCACCGACATGCGCGAGATCGCCGCGCCGGGGGGGATCACGAACAACCGTGATCCGAACACCGGCAGCGGCGTGCTCGCCACCGGGCTGTCGCGCTCGGTCGACCAGTTCCGCACCGCCGATGTGCGCAGCGCCAGCGCCGATCTCGCGCGCAGCGAGACCGGCATCGACTGGCTCGGCCGCGTGCAGAGCGCGCTGACCGGCAACCAGCTCGGCGACCGGCTGACCGGCTTCTTCACCTCGGCCAACGCCGTGGCGGCCGATCCCACCGCGACCGCGCCGCGCAGCGCGATGCTCGAATCCGCCAGCGCCGCGGCCGGCGCCTTCGCCGCGACCGGCAAGGCGCTCGACAATGTCGCCGCCGATCTCGACGGCACCGCCGACAACGCCGTCTCGACGCTCGATGCGCTCGGCGCGGCATTGGCCAGGATCAATGACGGGCTCGGCCGCAGCGCCCAAGGCTCGGGCGCGCGCGCCAATCTGCTCGACCAGCGCGACCAGCTGCTCGAGCAGATGAGCGCGATCACCGACGTCAACGTCACGACCGACGATATCGGCCGTTCCACCGTCCGCCTGGGCGGCGCGACCGGCCCCCTCTTCGTCGCCGGCAACGACGCGGGCAACGTTACCTATGTGCGCGGCGACAGCGGCGCGGTGTCGTTCGCCGTTCATCGTTCCGGTAGTTCCACGACCTTCTCGCCGACCGGCGGCGCCCTGGCCGGCGTGGTCGATGCCGCGGCGCGGATCACCAGTGCGCGGGACCAGCTCGACCGCATCGCCAGCGATTTCGCCACCGGCGTCAATGCGGTGCAGGCACAGGGGCGCGATCTCGACGGCAATGCCGGGGCGGCGATGTTCGCCACCGGCACGGCGCCGACCGACCTGTCGCTCGTCCTGACCGATCCGCGCGGCATCGCCGCGGCCGGCGTCGGCGGCGGGCCGCGCGACAACAGCAACCTCGTCGCCTTCGCGTCGCTGCGCAGCGGCGGCGGGTTCGAGGCGAGCACCACCGCGCTGGTGTCCGACAATGCCGCGACGCTTGCCGCGCGCAAGCAGGTCGCCGAGGCGCAGGGCGCGATCCGCGATGGCGCAATCAGCGCGCGTGACGCCGCATCCGGCGTCAATCTCGACAGCGAGGCGGTCGACCTGATGCGCTTCCAGCAAGCCTATTCTGCGTCCAGCCGCGTCATCCAGGTGGCGCGCGAGACGCTGCAATCCATCCTCGATATCCGGTGAGCGCCATGCAGGTCAGCACAAATCGTTTCTACGAGACCAGCGGCTCGTTGATGCAGAAGCTGTCGCAGCAGGCCGACACGCTCAACACGCAGATCGCGTCGACGAAGAAATTCGCCGCGCCGTCCGACGACGTCGTCGCCTATCAGCGGCTGACGACGATCAAGCAGGCCGATGCCGACGCGACCAGCTATGGCGCCAATATCACGCTCGCCCAGTCGCTGCTCGACCAGTCCGACACCACGCTCGGCTCGGTCGAGTCGCAGTTGCAGCGTGCCAGCGAGCTTGCCGTATCGGCCAATAACGGCACGTTGAACGATGGCGACCGCCAGGCGATCGCGACCGAGCTGCAGGGCATCCTGACCTCGGTCGTCGCGCTGGCCAACACCCGGGATGCGCGCGGCCAGGCGCTGTTCGGCGCCGCGACCGGTAATGGCGGGGTCGTTCAGGCGGCCGATGGCAGCATGACCTTCGACGGCAGTGGCAGCCCGGCCTCGATCCCGGTCGCCGACGGCGTGTCGATCCAGCCCACCGAAGGCGCCGCGCGCGTGTTCGGCGGCATTCCCGCCGCCGGGGGCGGCACGACCGATGTGTTCGCGACCTTGCAGGGCATGGTCGCCGCGCTCCAGAATAACGACACCGCCGCCATTTCCTCGGCCAGCGGTGACGTGACCGCCGCACTGAGCCAGATCGGTGCGATGCGCGGTTCGCTCGGCGCGCGCTCGGCGAATCTCGACCTGCAGCGGAATCAGGCGACCGACGCGGCGAGCGCGCGCGAGACGACGCGCTCGGCGATCGAGGACACCGACGTCACCACCGCGATCACCCAGCTGCAGAAGACCATGACGGTGCTGCAGGCGACGCAGGCAAGCTTCACCAAGCTCAGTTCGCTGTCGCTGTTCGACTATCTGAAATGATTTGCCGCATCGGCACATAGTTAACCGGTTGGCGACGAAATCCGGTTAACCGCAGAGGGTATCGGTCGTTTCCTCTGGGGGGCGAGCGGCCGCGAAAAGGGGGAATGAGTCCAGTCATGTTTCCGGTAATCGGCCTCATCGTCCTGATCGTCATGGTGTTCGGCGGCTTCGTCATCACCGGCGGTGCGATCGGGCCGGTCGCCGAGGCGATTCCGCATGAGATGCTGATCATCGGTGGTGCCGCTGCCGGCGCGCTGATCATCGGCAATTCGATGAAGGAACTGAAGGCGCTGGGCGGCAGCCTGGGCAAGATCTTCAAGGGCCCGAAATACCACAAGCAGGATTATCTCGACGTCATCTTCCTCGTCTCGAAGCTGATGAAGATGCTGCGCACCGAGGGGCCGATCGCGCTCGAGCCGCATGTCGAGGACCCCAAATCCTCGGCGCTGTTCGCCGAATATCCCCGGCTGCTCGCCGACCATACGCTGACCAACCTGATCGCCGACACGCTGCGCCTCGTCGTGGTGTCGTCGGGTACGCTCGACGTGCACGCGGTCGAGGAGGTCATGGACAACATGATCAAGACCCACCACCACGAGGTCGAAGGGCCGCACGGCACGATGACCAGCCTGGCCGACGCGCTGCCCGCTTTGGGTATCGTCGCGGCGGTGCTCGGCGTCGTCAAGACGATGGGTTCGATCGACAAGCCGCCGGCGATCCTCGGCGCGATGATCGGCTCGGCGCTGGTCGGCACCTTCATGGGCGTGCTGCTGGCCTATGGCATGGTCGGCCCGCTCGCCTCGCGCCTCAAACAGGTGATCGATGCCGACGCGGCGATCTATCACGTCGTCAAGCAGATCATCATCGCCTCGCTGCACGGCCACCCGCAGCCGCTCGTCATCGAGGCGGCGCGCTCTGGCATCGCCCACAGCAACCAGCCCAATTTCGCCGAGGTCTTCGACGGCCTCCGGGGCAGGTAAGGGATGTCTGTCGGCTTCGCCGAGGCTGGCACCGCGCGACCGCGGGGAGCCTGACAGATGGCTGCCGCGCGCGCGCCTCATGGATCGAATCAGCCCCCGAAGATCATCTACAAGAAGATCTATGTCGAGGGGCATGGCGGCCATCATGGCGGCGCGTGGAAGGTCGCCTATGCCGATTTCGTGACCGCGATGATGGCGTTCTTCCTGCTGCTGTGGCTGCTCGGCGCGACCAACGAGAAGCAGCGCAAGGCGCTGGCCGATTATTTTGCCCCGACGCTGATCGAGATGAAGCAGAACAGCGCCGGCTCGAACGGCATGTTCGGCGGCGAGTCGATCACCGACAAGGACAATTACCCGCACAAGGCGCAGCAGACCGGTACCCGTTCGATGACCATCCCGGTCGAGGCGACCGGCGGCATCGCCGTCGGCACCGGGCAGAAGGGCAGCCTCAAGAACAAGGCGCAGCTGACCGGTGAGGACCAGCGCAATTTCGAGAAGATGCACCGCCAGGTCACCGATGCGATGGCGGCCAATCCCAAGCTCGCCAAGCTGTCGACCCATGTCCGCTTCGTGCGCACCCGCGACGGCTTGCGTATCGACCTGGTCGACGACGCCAATTATTCGATGTTCGGGCTCGGCACGACGCAACTCGACCCCCAGGCGTCGACACTGATCGGGCTGATCGCCGAATCGATCAAGGGCACCGAAAACCCGATCATGATCCGCGGCCATACCGATGCGCTCGGCTATGGCGACCCGCTGGCGATGAACAACTGGATGCTGTCCTCGGGCCGCTCCGAGGCGACACGCCGCCGGCTCGCCCAGGGCGGCATCCCCGAAGCGCGCTTCTACCGCATCGAGGGCGTCGCCGATCGCGAGCCGATGATCGTCGCCAATCCGACCGACCCGCGCAACCGCCGTGTCGCGATCACGCTGCTCTATCGGGCCGGTTCGTTCGGCCAATAAGCGAACTGACAAAATTCGCCGGCACCACGAGGGCGGTGCGCGGCAATTATGTCAGGGGTACCTGGCCCCGGGGACGAACGCATGGTTGCCGCTGTGGGACGGGCTCCCTAGCTTAGCGGCGTGAGCAAGCCCGCCGTCACCGCCCGAATCGCCGACGGTGTCGCGGCCATCCCCGCCGCCGACTGGGATGCCTGTGCCGGCAGCGACAATCCGTTTCTCAGCCACGCTTTCCTCGCGCTGCTCGAAAGCTCGGGCAGCGCCACCGGGCGCACCGGCTGGCAGCCGATCCCGATCCTGATCGACGGCCCCGACGGCAAGCCCGCCGCGATCGCGCCGGCCTATGCCAAGAGCCACAGCCAGGGCGAATATGTCTTCGATCACGCCTGGGCCGATGCCTGGGAGCGCGCCGGCGGGCGCTATTATCCCAAGCTCCAGGTCGCGGTGCCCTTCACCCCCGTGCCGGGCCCGCGGCTGTTGCTGCGCGACCCGGCGCTGGCGCCCGCGCTGATCGCGGCGATCGAGGCGGTGACCGACCAGCACAAGCTGTCCTCGGCGCACGCCACCTTCGTCGCGCCCGGCCAGCTGCCGCTGTTCGAGGCGGCCGGCTGGCTGATCCGCGAGGGCACGCAATTCCACTGGCAGAATCGCGGCTATGCCAGCTTCGACGACTTCCTCGCCGCGCTGGCCAGCCGCAAGCGCAAGGCGATCCGCAAGGAGCGCGCCACCGCGGTCGAGGGACTGACCATCCGCCACCTCACCGGCGGCGCGATCGGCGAGGCGGAATGGGATGCCTTCTGGCATTTCTACCAGGATACCGGCTCGCGCAAATGGGGCCGGCCCTATCTCACCCGCGCCTTCTTCTCACAGCTCGGTGAAGCGATGGGCGACCGGGTATTGCTGATCCTCGCCGAGCGCGGCGGCCGGCCGATCGCCGGCGCGCTCAACCTGATCGGCGCTGACACGCTGTACGGCCGCTACTGGGGCTGTACCGAGGACGTGCCCTTCCTCCATTTCGAGCTATGCTATTACCAGGCGATCGACGCGGC
>Ga0207676_10000474_pt1 | contig 33727 bp, 26 predicted proteins | sample KBSSwiS72_FD_184307 | JGI IMG/M metagenome (GOLD analysis project Ga0207676, IMG submission 184307) | Switchgrass rhizosphere microbial communities from Kellogg Biological Station, Michigan, USA - KBS Switchgrass S7-2 (SPAdes) (version 2) | ecosystem: Host-associated > Plants > Roots >...
AGGAGATTCGCCGCGCCGGCGACATCCAGATCCGCAAGATGCCGTGCCGCGTGGAATCGATCGACAAGGCGGCCCCCGATGTCGCGATCGTCAAGCTCAAGCTTCCTGCGAACGAGCGGCTGCAGTATCTCGCCGGCCAATACGTCGACCTTCTGCTCCGGGACGGCCGCCGGCGGAGCTTTTCGCTCGCGACGCCGCCGCACGATGAAGGACTGCTCGAGCTCCACATCCGCTACGTTCCCGGCGGACACTTCACGACGCAGCTCTTCAACGAATACAAAGGCCGCGAGATCCTGCGCTTCGAGGGTCCCCTCGGGACGTTCTTCCTGCGCGACGAATCGGACAAGCCGATCATCTTCGTCGCGGGCGGGACAGGCTTCGCTCCGATCAAGGCGATCATCGAGCACGCGCTGTACAAGGGCATCGACGCGACGCGGCCCATGGTGCTCTACTGGGGAGCGCGCGCGAAGCGCGACCTGTACCTGCCCGACCTGCCGGGGACGTGGCAGCAGTCGAGTCCGAACTTCACTTACATTCCCGTCCTGTCCGAACCGCTGCCCGACGACGATTGGCACGGCCGCACCGGTTTCGTCCACCAGGCGGTGCTGGACGATTTCAGTGATCTTTCCGGCTATCAGGTCTACGCGTGCGGCGCACCGGCGATGATCGACGTCGCGCGCAAGAGCTTTGCGGCGACGCGCGGACTTTCGCCGGACGACTTTTTCGCCGACAGCTTCACGTACGCGGCGCAGCCGCCGGTGGATGCGGCCTGACGAAAGACCTGATCTCCACACTCCTCAATCGTTGCAAAGGCGGCCCGTTTGAAGATCACGCGCATCGAAACTTTCAAGTACTGGATCGACTGGTGCAACTGGCTGTTCGTGCGCGTGTCCACCGACGAGGGTCTCGTCGGCTGGGGCGAAGGGTCGCTGCACGGCGCGATCGAATCGGTCGAGACGGCGATTCACGAGTACGCGCCGCACCTTGTCGGGCACGACCCGGCGGGGCCGGAGCGGCACTGGCACCGCCTCTATCACGCGTGGCGCTGGCGCGGCGGTGCCGCGTTCCAGACCGCGCTCGCCGCACTCGACATTGCGCTGTGGGACCTCGAAGGCAAGCGCCTCGGCGTGCCGATCGCCCGCCTTCTGGGCGGCGCGATGCGCACGTCGCTGCGCGGCTACGCGAGCCATTGGCTGCAGGGGGCGCGGACGCCCGAGGACGCATTCAACGGAGCGCGGGAAGCCGCGCGACGGGGGTTCACCGCGTTCAAGTGCCGCCCGTTCGGGAGCGAAGGCCTGCGTGACGACGAAGCCGGCGAGATTCGCCGCGCGGCGGCACTCGTCGCCGCCGCGCGCGAGGGCCTCGGACCGGACGGAGAGATCTTCATCGAGTGCAGCGAGTTCCTGTCGCCGCGCACGGCCGTGCTGCTCGACGACGCGCTGCGCCCGTCGCGTCCGGGCTGGTTCGAAGAGCCGATCCCGTTCGAGAACGCGAAGGCGATGGCGCAGCTCCAGCGCGACTTGCGCACGCCCATTGCGACCGGCGAGCGCCTGCTGTCCCGCCACGAGTACCGCGAGATCCTCGAGAATGCCGGATGCCGCATCATTCAGCCGGATCTCATGCACGCGGGCGGATTCACGGAAGTCCGCAAGATCGCGGCGCTCGCCGACATGTACTCGATCCCCGTCGCGCCGCACAATCCGGGCGGGCCGGTGTGCACCGCGGCGGCGATGCACCTCGCCGCAGCCATCCCGAACTTCCTCATTCTCGAGCAGATGGAGCCGCAGCGCGCGATGCGCGACCGCGTGTCGACGATCCCCATCCGCTTCGAGAACGGAAATTTCCTGCTGCCGGAAGGGCCGGGTCTCGGGCTCGAGCCGAACCTCGAGGCCCTGCAGGACCACGCATTTCGCCCGCAGCCGCGCACCGAGCGTGCGGGTTCGCTCTATCGGTAAAGGAGAAATCGAATGCGCAGCCTCAATCCGCTGGCCGCCGCCGTCATCGCCTGCCTCGCCTTCAGCGCGAGCGCGCAGCAGCCGATCGTGCTCCAGTGGCAGACCGCCAATCTCACCGAGTCGCAGTACGAACCGGTGTGGAAGGCCACCATCGCCGAGTTCGAGAAGGAAAACCCCGGCGTGCGGATCGAGCCGGTGCTGGTGGCGCGCAAGGATCACTGGACCAAGTTCGTGGCTGCGGCACAGGCGAAGAAGGCGCCGTGCATCGTGACCGTCGATCTCACCACCGCGGCGTACAACGGCTACCTGATGCCGCTCGACAAGTACTGGAACGCGGAACCCGCCGAGTTCCGCCGCGCCTGGAGCGACGCGATGCTGTCGGCGTCGAAGTGGAAGGGGCAGCTCTACGGCCTGCCGATTTGGGGAGGCACGTACGCCGAGATCTACAACCGCGACCTCGTGACGAAGGCCGGGCTCGATCCCGCCAAGCCGCCGAAGAGCTGGAACGACTACATGGTCTGGGCGAAGAAGCTGTCCGGGAGCGATCACTGGGCAACCGCCGTGCTCGGTGGCAAGACGGACACGACCACGCGCCTCCTGCTCATGTGGATCTGGTCGAACGGCGGCGAGGCGTTCAACGCCGACATGACGGAAGCCACTTTCGCGAAGAACCCGAAGAGCCTCGAAGCGATCAAGTTCTACCTGGGGCTCGTGAAGGACGGCGTTGCCGCGCCCGCACCGACCACCACGAATTACCTGGAACAGACCAACCTCTTCGCGCAGCAGAAGATCGCGACCATGCGCAACGCGTATTGGGCGCTGGCCAAGGTCAGCGGCGACAACCCGGCGATGAAGGGCAGGATGTTCGTCGCGCCGGGCCCCGCGAACGTGCCCAACGCACCCACCCTCACGAGCGTGGCCGCGTCGTCGATCTCCGCGAGCTGCCCTTATCCGGAGCAGGCCTGGAAGTTCATCAAGTTCGACGCCGGAAAGAAGTGGACGGTTGAGCGCGCCAAGGTCGCGAACTGGATGCCCACCCGCAACGACATGGCCGACGACCCGGCGATCAAGTCCGATCCCTTGCTCGCGCAGTTCGTGCAGATCGGCAACAACGCCCGCAGCTACCCGCTGCCGTCGCCGATCTGGGCCGAGATCGCCGCCAACGACATCGTCGACGCCGTGCAGAAGGCGCTGCTGGCGCCGGAGAAGACCGAGGAGATCTTCACGGATCTGGACGCGCGGCTGACCAAGAAGCTCAAAGACGTTTGACGCGCTTGCACGGGGCAAACACGTGGCGTCGCAGAAGGCTCGTCGGGTGCGCCTTCATCGCGCCCGTGTTCCTGTTCCTGTGCGCGGTGGTGCTGTTTCCGCTCGCGCACGCGTTCTGGACAAGCCTGTTGCGGGTGCGCGGCCTCTCCTCGAGGTTCGTCGGGGCGGAGAACTACCAGCACGTCCTGACTGACGACGCCTTCTGGCATTCGCTTGGCGTGTCGCTCACGTTCACCGTTGCTTGCGTGGTCCTGCACATCGGGATCGGGCTCGCAATGGCGCTGCTGATCGACGAGCTGCGCTTCGCGCGCACCGCCCTGCGCATTGCGTTTCTCACGCCGTGGATGGTGGCGCCGGCGGTCGGGGCGACCATCTGGCTTTGGCTGCTGGAGCCGCAGTTCGGCGTGGTCAATTATCTGCTGCAGGCGGCCGGCATCGTGTCCGGCCCGATTGCCTGGCTAGGAACGCCGACGCTCGCGTTCGCGTCGGTGGCTGCCGTCGACGTCTGGCGCGGCGTGCCGTTCGTCATGCTGCTGATGCTCGCCGGCTTGGCGACGATTCCGCGCGAGCAGTACGAAGCCGCCGCCATCGATGGCGCAGGCGGATGGCAGCGCTTCCGCTACGTCACGCTGCCGAATCTCCGTTACCTGCTGATCGTCGCGTCCACGCTCGACATCATCAACACCATCCGTCACTACGACATCATCGGCGTGATGACCGCCGGCGGCCCCGCAGGGGCTACGGAAGTGCTGCCGGTCCTGCTCTACAACACGGCGTTCCGCGGCAATCGCTTCGGCGAGGCTGCGGCAATCGGCGTGCTGCTGCTTCTGATCGTGCTCGCATTCTCCATCTTCCACATCCGATTGACGCGGCCGGACCGCGGCGCCCGATGAGAGGTCGGCGCGTCCAGTGGCTGCGATGGCTGGTGACACTGGTTGCGCTCGTCGTGGTCGTGTTCCCGTTCTACTGGATGCTCAACACGTCTTTCAAGCCGGCGTCGGAAATCTTCCTGTCGCCGCCGACGTTCGCATCCGCCAACTGGTCGCTCGACGCGTACGCGACCGTGCTGACGCGGCGGCCCGTCGGGCGCTACTTCCTCAACAGTCTCGCGGTGGCGCTCGGCACGACCGCGCTGTCGGTAACGCTCGCCGCCTTCGCGGCGTACGGCTTCACGCGCTTCTTTCCCCGCGGCGCGATGCCCTTCATCGTGCTGCTGCTGTTCACGAAGATGCTGCCCGAGACGCTGCTGATCATTCCCTACTTCCGCTTGATGTCGGATCTGGGTCTCCTGAACACGTACGCAGCGCTGGTGCTCGCCTACTCGTCGTTCGCCCTGCCGTTCTCGGTGTGGATGCTGATCGGGTTCTTTCGCTCGATCCCGCGCGACATCGACGAGGCGGCCATGATCGACGGCGCCACGTACCTGCAGGCCTTCTGGCGTGTGATCCTGCCGCTCGCCCGTCCGGGTCTCGTCGCAGTCGCGCTGTTCACCTTTCTCATTGCGTGGAATTCTTACGTGTGGGCGCTCGTGCTCACGACCGACTCGTCGATGTACGTGTTGTCGGTCGGCATCGCCAACATGGTGGGCGAGTACCGGGTGCAGTGGAACGAGCTGATGGCCGCGGCGGTGATCGCCGCGCTGCCAGTGATGATCCTCTATTCTCTGCTCGAGCGGCACCTCGTGAATGCGATCACGGCGGGCGCGGTCAAGGGCTGAGGCCCACCGAAGAGCGGCGATCGGGACGAACCCGCGCGCAGCGTCGCCCACTCATTCAGTTGCGATCGAGCTCCTTGATCGCGAGCTTCAACGCCGCCGCGAGCTGCCCGTTCGCATCCGAAGCGCGGTTGAGGCGCGCGAACAGCTCGCCCAGCGCGACGCGCGTCCGCCAGGCGTCTTCGACCGCCAGGCTCGCCTCGAAATACGTCTGCGCCTTCCCCCACAGCTGCGCACGCTCGCAGAGCACGCCGAGCGCGTACAGCAGTGCGGCGTCATCCCGATGCTTCGCGAGCCAGCGCTCCGCCTGCTCGAGCTGCGGCGCTCCGTCCGCGGGGCGGCATTCGGCGTAGAGCTCGACCAGCTCCGAATTCCATTCGCGCTCGAGGCTCTTCGTCAGCACGTCTGCCGCCTCGCGGTCGCCGCCCAGCGCCATGAAACTGCGAGCGGCCGCGCGAGCGATCTTCGGATTGCGCTGCTCGCTTTCGGAGAGCTTCGACCAGTAGGCGCGCAGGCCTTCGCCGTCGAGCATCCGGGCGTTCAGCTCCTGCGCGTGCGCCGCCGCGCGTACGAACTCGCCTTCCCGCACCCCGTACACCTTGCGCTTGACGAGCTGATCGACGAGCGGCGGAATGTCGGCGTAGCGGCCGGCGCCCTGCAACGCGCGCAACTCGAGGCGCAGAGCCGCCGTGTGCGAGCCCGCCTCCTTGCGCAGCGCGCTCAGGATGCCGAGCGCCTCGAGAGGCCGACCCTGCTCGAGCTTCATCTCCGCCTCGAGCATCAGGCGGGGCACGGCGAGGCTCGGCACCGACGCATCGGCACGCGACAGCAGCGACTCGGCAACTCCGAACTCGCGCGTGGCGATGGCCGCCCGGGCAGCGAGGAGCGCGGACAGACCCGACGATTGCGGTATCGCGAGCGCTTCCTCCGCGAACTGGCGGGCGCGACCGAAGCGGCCCTCGAGCAACGCCACGAGCGCCGCATCCTGCTTCGCGCGCGCACGCTCCACCTGCTGGCGCAGCCGGTATTCGCGCACCTCCTCCGGGAGGCGCATCGCCCGCCTCACGATCCGCAGCGACGCGTAGCCTGCGAAGAAGCCGACGACGACGAGCAGGAGCAGCAGATTGAGCGAAAGCTCCACCCGGTACGGCGGCGCCACGAACAGCGCATAGCCTGTGGTGATGCGCGCGGCCAGGGCGACGGCGACCGCGGCGCAGGCGAGCAGGAGAAACCAGAAGAGGACGCGCATTCGAGACTTGAGGCCCGGACCGTCCAGACCCTAGCGCGTCGGCGCCAAGGGCGTCGTTCCTTTCCCCTGCACCGCGCGATCCTGCCCGAGCCGCAGCACGCGCAGCGCTTCGAGGCTGCGAGAAAGGTCCGGCGCCTCGCCCGGCAAAGGGGTCGCCGCAAGCTGCTTAATGGTTGCCTGCAGCGTCTGCACGGGCTTCGCACGCGTGTCGAAATACTGCTTGAGCCAGCCATCGACCGCCGTGAGATCGGCGGCGAAGCTCGCATCGTTGCGCGAGAGCAGCGCGATCCGCGCGGTCAGGAGCCGCAGCTTCAGGTTCTCGCGCAGGTAGTACTGCTGCGCGGCCGGGACGAGCGGCGCCGCCGGCCGATCGGATGACTCGACGCGGACGAGCTGCTTCACATCGTCCCAGACATCGCGCAAGACGCGGCGCCACGCGGGAACGTCGGCGGGTAACGCTGCCGTGTCGCGCGCAGGGGCCGGCAGCCGCTCGTCCATCGCGAGCGGCAGTGTGTCGACGGCCGCGAGCGCCTGGTCGAGCTTCAGGCTCATGCCGACCACGTCGACGTAAGGCACGGCCTTCAGCCGATCGATGTCACGGGTCAGCGCCCGCCGCAACGGTACGAACTGCGGTCGGTCGAGGCGCTGCAGCTTCGTGTCGGCAAGCTGCAGCGCGGTGAGCGCGGACGACACGTTGCCGGCGAGCTGCAATTGCTGGCTCGCGACCAGCAGAACCTGCTCGACCTCGGAGATGGCGATCTCGTCGCGCGACGGCGCAAGGTCGCGGTACAACGCTTCGAGCGCCGCCTGCTGCGCTTGCGACTCGGCAAGACGCGCCTCGAGCAGCGCGACTTTCGCCTGCGCTTCGCGAAGGTCCGTCGCGAGCTGCGCCTGCGACTTCGCGCCGGCCTGCGCCGATGATTCGATTTCGGACAGTCGCTGCGCCACCTCGACGCGCAGCGCGCGCTGCGTCCGCTTGGCGTCGAACCAGAGCGCTCCCGCCACTGCAACGGCGAGGATGGCGACGCCAATCAGCATCGGCAGCGTCACCGGCCGGCGCCGTGCGATGGCCGCCGCAGGCACCACCTCGGCACGCACTGCGGCGTCTTCGGCCTCCGCGGCGTCCGGCTCCCCGCCCATTGGGGCCAGCGGGCGGTCGGTGGGTTCGGACATGGGCGATTGAGAAGACTGACCGTTCGATTTTAGCAGGCGCACTGCGCGCGACGTCTGCGCCAGCGGGATTGCGCGATAATGCTGCGCCCAGCCTCGATCGACCGCGTTCGCTCGCGTCACGCGTTGCCCGTCGGGCCCCTTGGAACAACACAGGCCGTGTCGCCTCTCGCCGCACTCATCGCCATTGCGATCGCCCTCGCTGTCGGATTGATCGCCGGCGCGCGAATGCAACGGCGCAACACGCGCCCTTTGACGCTCGCCAAGGAACCGGAGGCCGCGGAGATCGACCCTCCTAAGGGCCTGGATTCCCCGATCCCGACGCTCGACTCCCCGACCATCGAAGTGGCCGGAGCCATCGACGACACAGCCGACGATCGAAGCGGGCGGATGGTCGGGGAGCGCGCGCGCATCATTCGCAGCCTCGAAGCGGAGACCGCAATGCTGCGCCGGGCGCAGGTCGCGCGCGATGCGACGCTCACGCAGCTGAGCGATTTCGCCGAGGATCGCCGGCGCCTGTACGACGAGGTTGCGGTCGCGCGAGGCGAGTCCGCGCGCTACCGGCAGCTCGTCGTCGATCTCGAGGACAACGCGCCGCCCCCGTTCTTCGGCCCGGGCGCACCCGATGACCTCAAGCTGATCGTCGGCGTCGGCCCGGTGCTCGAGCGCATGCTGCAGCAACTCGGCATCACGACCTATCGCCAGATCGCGCGCTGGACCGAACGCGACATCGACGAGTTCGATGCGAAGCTTCCCGAATTTCCCGGACGAATCCGGCGTGACGGCTGGGTCACGCAGGCGCGGGCGCTGCACGCGAGCAAGTACGGCGCGCCGCCGCCCGCGAGGGACCGGTGAGCGCGACGTCGGGAGAGAGCCCGACGGCGCACAGTGCGTCAGTTGCGCAATCCGCCTCGACTCCCTCGCAGCCTCCGCAGCACGTCACAGCCGGCGCGCTGTTGCCTATCGCGATCGTCACGCTGCTCTGGGGCTGCAACTGGCCGGTTCTGAAAATGGGGGTGCCGGAGATCGCGCCGCTTACGTTTCGCGCGTTCAGCCTGCCGTTCGCCGCGTTGGGCCTCCTTGGCATCGCGTGGGCCGCCGGCACGTCGATCCGGCTTCCGCGGCCGATGTGGGGCAAGGTTGCGGTGCTCGCGCTCTTCAACTGCACGGGCTGGAACGGCCTTCTGCTATTCGGCCTGCAGCAGCTCCCTGCGGGCCGCGCCGTCATCCTCGCGTTCACCATGCCGGTGTGGAGCGCGCTCTTTTCGCTGATGCTTCTGCACGAGCCGCTGTCGCGGCGCAAGGTGCTGGGACTCCTTCTCGGCATGCTGGGGATGGGACTGCTGGTCGCGGACGATGCCCGTCACCTGGGCCGCGCACCGGCCGCAGCGCTCATGATCCTCGGAGCGTCGGTCTCGTGGGCGCTCGGCATCGTGCTCATCCGCAAATGGAAGCTGCCGCTGCCGCAAACCGTCGTCTCGGGCTGGATGATCCTGATCGGATGGGTTCCGATCGCCCTCCTCGCGCCGTTCTTCGGTCCGGTCAGGTTGCACGATGTATCGGGCGGGGCATGGTTCGCGCTGCTGTACAACATTTTCCTCGCCGGGACGCTCGCCCACTGGGCGTTCTACCGCCTTGCGCGGGCGCTTCCGGTCGCGGTGTCTTCGATGTCGTCCCTGCCGGTCCCGATCGTCGGCGTGCTGTCGGGGATGCTGCTTCTGGGTGAACGGCCCGGACTGTCGGAGTGGGTCGCGCTGCTGCTCGTGCTCGCGGCGATGGCGGCCGTGCTGTGGACGCCGAAGCTTGCGTCGGCGCCGCCCGCACCCGACAGCTGAAGGCTCGCTGATCACTACAGCTTGAGCTGCAGAGATCGCGTGGCCCGCCCCGGCGCGCTTCTTGCTTTTCAACGTGCGCAAAGTTCCCGTCGTATGCGGGAATCGTTTGGCGTGGAGAAAAGCGATGACAACGACATCCCAGGACCGGAATCTCGTATGGATTGCGACTTCCGTCGCGGCGCTCGCGTTCGGCCTCATGGTGTGCGCCAACGCATTCGGGCAGAGCCCCGCCGCACCGCCAAGCAGCGGTGCGCAGCAAAACGCGGCTGCGCCAGGTGTCGCCGGCGCTGACGACATGCGCCTGTGGTCCTTCGGCGACTGCGAGCGCCGCTTTCCCTACAGTGGCACACCCGAGCGCAAGGAGTGTGTGCGCGTCGTCGGTTCGCCGGAAGCGGCCGAAGCGAGAGCGCTGCGCGTTTGCGACTTGAGCCATGCGGCGGACAAGGAAGAAGCGCAACGCTGCAAGGCGAGCTACATGGCGAACAAGGTCAAGGCCGCGCAGGACGGCCTGACCGCCAACGCGACGGCGACGCCGCAGGCGCCACCGTCCGAGGAGGTCATGCGCCGGGTCAAGGCGATCGGCACCGCTGCGGTCGAAGAGCAGCGGGCCGCGCAGGAACCCGCGGCGAGGATCGAAGAGGACACGGGATCCGTGCCGCCGGCGCCCGAAGAATCGTCGTGGAAGGGCACGATGATGACGGTGGTGCTGCTCGCGCTCGGTGTCGTCTTCGGCATCAACATGCGCCGCCGCAAGCAGGCGCAGTCCGCTTAACGCCGTCCCCGCTCCAGTCGCTGCGGCACGCCGCGCGGAGGCGGCGCGCGGAATGGGGTATCCTCCCCGGCCCGCAACCTCGCCGTCCGCCCTTGCCCCGTTTTCCCGATTTCTTCGTCGTCGGCGCGCCGCGTTGCGGCACGACGTCGTTCTGCCGCTATCTGGCGCGGAACCCGCAGATCTGCTTCTCGCAGCCGAAGGAGCCGCACTACTTCACCCAGCTCACGCGCGACCCCACGGAGGTCGAGCTTGCGCGCGACTATCTCGAGCGCTGCTTCGGACACTGCACGCCCGCCCACCGCGCGATCGGCGAAGGATCGGTGTCGTACCTTTACCTGCCGGCCGCGATCGAACGGATCCGGCGCATCAAGCCGGAGGCCCGGTTCATCGCGCTCGTCCGCAATCCGTTGACGATGCTGCCGTCGTACCACCTTCGGATGCGCTTTCTGCTGCAGGAGGACGAGCCCGACTTCGCGCGCGCCTGGGACCTCGAGCCCGCGCGGGCCCGCGGCGAGAACATCCCGCGGCACTGTCTCGATCCGCGGCTCCTGCTGTACAGCAAGGTGGCGCAGCTCGGTGCGCAGGTGCAAACGCTTTTCGACATAGCGGGGCGGGAGCGCTCGCACATTGTGGTCTTCGACGACCTTGTCGCGAATCCGCTCGCCGTCTATCGAAGCGCGCTCGATTTCCTCCACGTCGACTACGACGGCCAGACAAGCTTCGAGTCGAGGTACGCGAGCCGCATGTACCGGTACCGGTGGCTGCAGCGCATCCTGTTCGTGCCGGCGACGAAAGGCGGCAGGATGATGGCTACGCTGCAGCAGCGCGCGCGGAAGTACAACCCCGACGGGTCGAAACGGCCCAGCCTCGTCAAACGGGTCACCCAGTGGAACAAGGTGGCGGCGGCGCCGGCGCCGCTTTCCGAAGCGACGAAAAAGGTCGTGCGGGAGACGCTGCGGCCCGATGTCCTGCTCCTGTCGCGGCTTCTCGGGCGCGACCTGTCGGTCTGGCTCGCCGGGTGAAGGTGATAAAATGTCGATCGATTTTGTATCGTTCTGAACGTTGAATTTGCGGTCCGCCTTCTGAAGCAACGTCGATGTCGACTCCCGCGGGGGCCAAGCGCTCCGATCAATCCGTCAGGCTCTTCCAGAACGATCTGCTGGAAGCGCTGACGCACGTCCATCCCATCGTGCCCCTGCTGTTCTGGGGGCCGGTCGCCACGTTCCTGCTGTGGCGAAGCATTGCGGTCCACGAGCTTCCGCTGTTCGGTCTCGCCGGCATTGCCGCGCTCGCGCTCTTCATCTGGACGTTGACCGAGTATTGCCTGCACCGCTTCGTGTTCCACTATCCCGCGCGAAGCCGCGCCGGAAAATATCTCGTCTTCCTGTTCCACGGCGTGCATCACGAGACGCCGCGCGACAAGACGCGCCTCGTGATGCCGCCGGCGGGCGGCATCCTGGTGTTCCTGATGCTGTATCCGCTGTTCAAGCTGCTCGTGCCCGCGCCGTGGATCGAGCCCTTCATCGCGTTCTTCCTGATCGGCTACCTCTGCTACGACTACATCCACTACGCGACGCATCACTTTGCGATGCGACCGAAGCTGCTCCACTTCCTCAAGGTCTATCACCTGCAGCATCACTACGGTGCGAAGGGCATTCGTTACGGCGTGAGCTCCCCGCTGTGGGACCGGGTGTTCGGAACGTGGCCTGCCGACCCACGCTCCCGTGGCTGACCCCGCGAGCGTCGCGCGTCGCTGCGCCTTTTCGCTGACGCTGGCCGCGCTCGCGCCGGCGGTGCTTCCCGCCTGCGCGTCAGCGTCCGAGCGTGCACCCGCGGACATTCGCGGCCTGTGGGTCGACAACCGCGACAGCGACAAGCACAAGGTCGCCGTGTGGATCGACGACTGCGAGGGCAGCCTGTGCGGGCGCATCTACTGGCTGCGGAAGCCGACCGCCGGCGGCGTGCCCAAGCGGGACGAGAAGAATCCCGATGCCTCGCTGCGCGACCGTCCGCTGTGCGGGCTCAAGATCATGACGGGGTTCCGGCCCGGTGAAGCGCCGAGCTGGTACCGCGGCTACATCTACAACCCGAACGATGGCCGCACGTTCAACAGCACGATCCATCTCGACGAGGACGGCTCGCTCAAGGTCCGCGGCTTCGTCGGGGTGTCGCTGTTCGGCAAGACGGTCGAATGGGTGCGGCCGAGTGAAAAAATCGCCCGCTGCACGTAAGAAAGTAGGGGCAGAGACGATTTTCCGTCAAACCGCGTGATGACAGGGGACGCCGCGTGCGGAAATCGGAAAGTCGTCTCTGACCCCATTTTTACCACTTTTGCCGAAGTCGTCTCTGACCCTACTTTTGCGCCACGGAATTCGTCTCTGACCCTATTTCGGCGACGGGCGTCGCCGTGCCCCCCGCCATCCGGTACACGCGGTCGGCGACCTCGACCAGCGGCGATTGGTGCGAGATCGCGACGATCGTGAGCTCGCCGCGCAACCCCTCGAGCGTCCGGCAGATCGCCGCTTCGGTTTCCGGATCGAGCGCGCTGGTCGCCTCGTCGAGGATCAGCACGCGCGGCCGATGCGCGAGCGCGCGAGCGAGCGCGACACGCTGGCGCTGACCGCCGGAAAGCTTGCCGCCGCGTTCGCCGACGATCGTCTCGAGCCCTTCCGGCATCGCAGCGACGAAGTCCCAGATTCCGGCCGCCCGCAGCGCCGTCACCGCATCGGTCTCGTTGAGTTCCGGATCGCCCAGCGTAACGTTGTTGCGAATTGTGTCGTGGAGCAGGACGGTGTCCTGCGGCACGTAGCCGATCATCCGGCGCCACGCGCGCCAGTCCGCACGCTGCAGCGGCAAGTCGTCGATGAACACTTCCCCCTCCTGCGGGCGCAGGAGCGCCGTGACGAGGTCGATCACCGTCGTCTTGCCGGCGCCCGATGCGCCGACGATCGCCGTGATGCCGCCCGCCGGGATCGCGAGCGACACGTTGCGCAACACCCAGTGATCGCGATAGCGGAAGCCCACGCCGTCGAAGCGGATCGCGCGCGCGAGCACCGGTGCAACGCCATCGGGCGGATTCTCGCTCTCGCTCTTCGCGCCGTCGATTGCCGCGCGCATCGACCAGTAGGCGCTCTCGCACGTGACCATCCGCTGGTACTCGCGCTGCATCCGGCTCATGTACAAAAGAACGCGCACCAGCAGGAACGCAAGCAGCATCACCGACGCGAGCGACATCCCGAACTGCACCAGCGCGACGTAAAGCCCGGATCCGATCAGGATCGCGAGCATCGGCTCCTGCAGCGCCCGCAGCGCCTCCTTGCTGTACACGTCCTTCTGCAGAGCGCGATTGAGCTGCGTCGTGTCGCCCTCGAGCAGCACGTTGGCGAGGTTCTCCCGCGCCATCGCTTTCAGCGGCTTCACCGACTGGAGGTTGTCGGCGAGGCGCGCGAGCAGCGAGCGCAGCAGCTTCGTCTGCCGCGCCCCCGCGCGGCGCGATACGTGGACCAGCCGGTTGAGCGCGAACACGAAGAGGACGCCGGCGGCGAGCGCAACGAGCGTCGCGCGCCATGAAACCAGCAGCGCGACAATCGAGTAGACGGTCGCCTGGATGCCGAGCGCGATGACCGTCGCGCCGTACAGGTAGGACTCCGCGCCTCGCGTCGCTTCGGTGGCGAGGCTGTTCGAGAGCGCGCCGACCGGCTGGCGGAGATAGTATTCCCAGCGCGCGCCGAGGAGCGACCGGATGAATTCCAGGCGGAGGTCCGTCGCGACGCGCGCCACCGTGTAACCGACCCGCTTGTTGGCCGCGAGCACCAGCACGCTCTTCAGGATCATGCCCCCGACGACGATGCAGAGCAGCACGCCGATGGTGGGCGTGAGGCCGACCATCGCCAGGTATCGCGTCACCGTGCTCCCCGGTCCTGTCGCCGAGCTCGCATCGGCGCTGCGGCTTAGAAGCGGCAGCAAAGTGGTGAGGCCGACGCCTTCGAATACGCCGGCCAGCACCAGCGCGCCCAGCACGAGCGCGCTTTGCGCCGGATACGCCCGGCTGAACGCGAGCAACAGCTTCATCGGGCCACGCGGCAGGGCAAGCGCTTGCAGGGCCTGTTCACACTGTGGACAAGAATGCGGCGCTCTAGGTCCCTGAGCCGAGCTCCGCGGCAGCGATGCCCGCCGCCGACCTCAGCTCGGCGAAGGCCGCGCTGATCGCGGCGATCTGCTCGTCCGTGTGCGCGGCGCTGACGCTGCAGCGGATGAGCGAGACGCCGTTCGGCGTCGCAGGCGGCAGCATCAAATTGACGTACACGCCGCGCTGCACGAGGTGCTTCCAGAATTCGAGCGCTTCCAGCCGGTCGTTGAGGACCACCGCGATCACCGGGCTCGCCGGAGCGCCCAGCGTGTAGCCCATCCCGCTCAACTCGGCATGCAGGCGCTTGTAATTGGCCGAGAGCCGCTCCCGCAGATGGCGACCCGCCGCCAGCTTTGCGAGCGCCTGCCGTGTCGAGGCGATCGTTGCGGGCGACGGCGACGCCGTGAAGATGTACGGGCGGCTCGAATAGCGGATGAGATCGAGCTCGGGCAGGTCGCTCACGCAAAAGCCGCCGGCGCCGCCGAGGCTCTTGCTGAATGTGCCCACGACGAAGTCGGCGTCGGCCAGCACGGCGGCCTCTTCCACCAGGCCCCGCCCCCTGTCGCCCAGGACGCCGAGCGAATGCGCTTCGTCGACGAGCAGATATCCGCCGAGCTCGCGCTTGACCTTGACGATCTCGGCAAGCGGCGCCCGATCGCCCAGCATGCTGTAGATGCCTTCGATGACGATCAGCGTATCGCGTGCGCGCTCGCCGAGACGGCGCATCCGCTTCGCGAGGTCGTCCACATTGTTGTGGCGGAAGCGGATCACTTCCGCGCCCGCCAGCTTGCACCCGTCGTAGATGCTGGCGTGGCAGTCGGCGTCGAGCATCACGACGTCGTTTTGCCCCAGGAGGCCGGACAACAGGCCGAGGTTCGCCTGGTACCCCGTCGAGAACACGATCGCATCGCGCATGCCGTAAAACGCCGCGAGCTCGCGCTCGAGCTTCCGGTGATTCGCGTAGCTGCCGTTCGCCATCCGCGAGCCGGTCGTTCCGGTGCCCTCGCTGTCCAGCGCTCGCTTGGCCGCCGCCACGCAATCGGGATCGAACGTGAGGCCCAGGTAGTTGTTCGTGCCCGCAAGGATCGTCCGCCGGCCGTGGATGATGCCCTCGGTCGGCGAGAGAATCTTCTCGATCTCGACCCCGAACGGATCGATGCCGATCTGCTCGAGCTCGCCGCGGGCGCCGGCCAGGCCCCGGAACTTGTCGAAGAGTCCCATCCGAATCAGTTCCGGGAACGCTAGCTCGCCCGCACCAGGCGCTCGATCTGCAGCGCGAGGTCCTTCACCGAGCGCACGTCGGGAAGAATGCTGACGGGAATCGAGATGTCGAAACGGTCCTCGATCTGCAGCATGAAGTTCATGACCTGAAGCGAATCGAGATTGAGATCGCCCAGGAGGTCCGTGTCCTCGCCGATCTCGATCCGCCCCTGCGTCAGCGTCGCGAGCTCGGCGCAGATCTCGGCGAGGATCTGCGGGTAATCGACCGTGATGTTTCCTGTCATGGCGTTCATGGATGCGTTGTGCCGTAACCGCGGGCCAGGCCCTCCTCGAGGCGAACGGCTGGCTGCCAGCCCGTTGCGCTCACGAAGTCGTGACTATCGCACAACCAGTCCGCATGCGTGATCTCGCGCACCTTGCCCGGGCTGAGCATCGGCTCGTAGCCGGCGACGCGCGACGCAACGACGTTGGCCGCGGCTGCAAGCTTCAGCAAGGAAACCGGAACGGGCAACCGTCTTACCGGCGCGCCCTTGCGCAGGACGCGTGCGGCGGCCGCCAGCACGCTGTCCCAGTCGTAGCCGCCGGAATGCCCGTCGTCGATCTCGTACGCGCGGCCGTATCCGTCGTCTACGTCCAGCCAACGCGACACGGCCGATGCGAGATCGTCGACGTAGATCAGCGAAAACCGTCCCGCGCCGCCGGCGGGCAACGGCGCGATGCCGCGCGCGACCCAGCGGAAGAGCGGCTCGAGCTCACGGTCGCCGGGCCCGTAGACCGCGGGCGGACGCAGCACCGTCCAGCGCACGTTGCGACTTGCCGCTTCCAGCGCGCGCTCGGCGTTCCGCTTGCTGGCGGCGTAGGCCGAAAGATCGGGGCTTCTCGCTGCGAGGGACGACATGAGCAGGAAGCGCGACGCCTGCGAGGCGCTGGCCGCTGCTTGGACGAGACGTCGCGTGCCGTCGGCATTGACTCGCTCGAATCCCGCTGCCGCCGCGCCGCGAACCGTCCCGGCGCAGTGAACGACGGCGGCGGTGCCTGTGACGAGCGCAGCGAGCGATCGCTCGTCGCTCAAGTCGCCTTGGATCCACTCGACGCCGGGTTGCGCTGCAGGCTTCCGGTCCGGGCGCGGACGGTACAACGCGCGCACCTGCCAACCGCACGCGACGAGGCGCGTCAACACAGCGGAGCCGATGAAGCCGGTCGCCCCGGTGAGCGCGACGCGGCGTTGAAGAGTCATGAGGAGGAATCTGCGCGGAAAGCTTGCCGATGACCCCCGAAAACCGGGGAAGACTCGGCGAAGATCCGCGGAACGCCCGGGAAAGACATCGGCACGGACGGAACAGGTTCCGCGCGGCCGCTGGCAGCGGCCCTGCGCGCCCCCTGACGGACGATCAGCCTTGCGCGGACGCTGCGCGGGTCGGTGCTGCGACGTCGCTGCGGGCGACGCGGTGCTCCTGTGCGCGCCGCTCGAGGTAATCCTCGCGCGCCGCGGCACGCGACAGCTTGCCCGACGACGTGCGCGGCAGCGTGTGCCGCGGCACGAGCTCGATCAGGCACGAGATGCCGAGCTCTTCCTGGATCTCGCGGGACAAACGCTGCGTGAGTTTGCGGCCTTCGGCGGGATCGCTGATGTTGGACTGCACGACGACCACGGCGACTTCCTCGTCCTCCGCGCCGAGCACGAAGAACGCCGACGCATCCATCGACCGCAGCTCCGGCTGACGCTCGGCGATGTGCTCGATGTCCTGCGGCCAGATGTTACGGCCGTTGATGATGATCATGTCCTTGTGCCGGCCGGTGATCACAATGCTGCCGTCGACCAGGTAGCCGATGTCGCCGGTGTCGAGCCACCCGTCGTGCGACAGCGCCTGGCGCGTCTGCTCCGGCTGCGCGAAATAACCCGACATGACGCTCGGCCCGCGCACTTTGATGCGTCCCACATGGAGATCAGGCAGCGGCCGTCCCTGATCGTCCCGGATGGCGACTTCGTGGCCGGGCAGCGGGCCGCCGCAACGGACGAAGCCGTTGACCCGACCGGTGTCGGATCCCGCGGGGATCACGCGCAGGTTTTCCGATAGCTGATCGGCGTCGATCCAGTCGACGACCACACCGCTCTTGAGCGGCGCGAAGCTGATGGCCAGCGAGCTCTCGGCCATCCCATAGCACGGAACGAACGCGCGCGCATCGAAGCCGGCGGGCGCAAGCAGCTTGGCGAAGCGGTCCGGGAGTTCCGCGCGGATGGGCTCGGCGCCGATGCCAGCAACTCGCCACGCGGTCAGGTCGTACCGGGCGACGTCCTCGGGCCGAATGCGCCTCGCGCAAAGCTCGTACCCGAACGGCGGACTGAACGAGATGGTCGCCTTCGTATCCGTCATCAGCTCGAGCCAGCGGCGAGGGCGCATCGCGAAGTCGCGCGTGTCGAGGTAGTCGATCGAGCGCTGGGTCGCCATGGGCGCCAGCATGCAGCCGACGAGGCCCATGTCGTGATAGAACGGGAGCCACGACACGCAGCGATCGTCCGGCTTGATGTCGAGGCCGTGGTTGACGACGCCGAAGAGGTTGCTGAGGACGGCGTGCTGGGTGATCACGACGCCGCGCGGGAAGCTCGTGCTGCCCGACGTGTATTGCAGGTATGCGGTCTCGTGCGGTCCGCTCGGCTGGACGACGGCATCCTGCTCGGTCAGCGCATCGAAATCGGCGGGAGCGCCGACGAATGCGAGATCCATGCCTTCGGCGGCTTCCCGCAGAAAGCGCAGGAACTGAGCGGAGGCGATGGCGACGGAGGCGCCGCAGCCGACGAGAAGCCCGTGCAGTCGGGCGACATAGGCGGCGTGTCCGCCCAGGTTGGCCGACGCGGGAAGCGCCACGGGAACAAGCCCGGCGTACTGGCACGCGAAGAAAAAGCGCAGGAAATCCGGGCTCGTCTCGGCGATCACCGCCACGCGGGCGCCGCGGGCGAGCTTGAGCGACAGGAGCTTCCGCGCGAGCTGCTGCGCCTCGAGCCGCAGTGTGCGATAGGGGAGCACCGTCGCGAGCTTGCCGCTGCCGGCGTAGAAGTTCGCCCCGGTCTCTCCCTGCGCTGCGTAGTCGAGCGCCTCGGCCAGCGTCGCGAAATCGGCGCGCCGAAGCGGCAGCGAATTCACGGTGGGCGTCATCCGCGGCGCGGATCCAACTTCTGGCGTTTCGTTCAGTTTGATTCCCCTCGAAGCCATCGGACTACGTCCCTTGGCCCAACCCAAGGCGCCGATGCGCTCGGCCTAAAGAAAAACCACGGAATCCAGCGCGGGGCGGTCCCATCGGATGGAACAGTTTCTCGGGACTGTTTTATGGTTGCCTGCCGCTCAAACGATAAGTTTAGCAGGGAATGGCTCCAAAGTAGACCGTAACTGTAACCGGCGCGTCAAGAAAACTCGGGCGGAGGCCCGCTTCACTGTAGGATAATGTTGCGATATATCAACGACCGCCGCCGCCGTTCCGGACCACGCCCCACCCATTCCAGCGCCAACGAAGGCCGGCTTCCCCTGGCAAGACAATTCGAAGCTGCGGGCGCGCGTATCCGTCCCTCCTTAACGTTTGTCGCCGGCTGCGGCGTACAGGCGCCTCCCCAGTTACATCTCCGACGACCCCAAGTTGACCCAGGACTCGGCACCCATCCGCGTGACCCCCGTCGACAGCGACGCGGCGCTCGACCGTTTCTTGAGTGTGCCCGCCGCCATCTATGCCGATGATCCGGCATGGATAGCTCCGCTCGGGCTCGAGCGCCGCATGCACCTGTCGCCCAGGCACAACCCGTACTTCCAGCACGCCCGGTGGCAGGCATGGACCGCCTGGCGAGGCCTGAAACCGGTCGGGCGGATCAGCGCCCAAGTAGATGCGCTGCATCTCGAGCGCTACGCCGACGCCACCGGATTCTTCGGGATGCTGGAGGCGGAGGACCGGGAGGACACGTTCGCGGCGCTTCTGGGCACGGCGGAGCGCTGGCTGCGCGAGCAGGGGATCCGCCGTGTGCGCGGGCCCTTCAGCCTATCGATCAACGAGGAAACGGGGCTGCTGATAGAGGGATTCGACACGCCGCCCGTCTTCATGATGGGACACGCGCGGCCGTACTACGCAGCGCGCATCGAGGCGCAGGGTTACCGCAAGGCCGTCGACGTGCTCGCCTACTGGATCCGCGCCGATTTCAAGGCGTCGCCGGTGATGGCGAAGCTCGTCGCGGCCGCCGAAAAGCGCGTGCGCGTCCGTCCGCTCGATCGCAGCCGTTTCGACGCCGAGATCGCGCTCCTGCGCGACATCTTCAACGATGCCTGGGAGCACAACTGGGGGTTCGTCCCGTTTACGGAGGCTGAATTCCGGGAGCTCGGCAGCAATCTGCGGTGGCTCGTCGATCCGGGCCTGATCCGGATCGCCGAGGTGGACGGCGAGGGTGCGGCCTTCATGGTCACGATGCCCAATCTGAACGAGGCGATTCGCGGCCTCGGAGGCAAGCTTCTTCCGTTCGGCTGGGCGAAGCTCCTGTGGCGAATCAAGGTGCGCCACCCGTCCACGGTACGCGTGCCGCTGATGGGCGTGCGCCGCAGGTATCAGCACACGCGGCTGGGACCGGCGCTCGCCTTCATGGTGATCGCCGGCGCTCAGCCGAGGACGCTCGAGCTGGGAGTGAAGGAGGCCGAGCTCTCCTGGATCCTCGAGGACAACGCCGGCATGCGCGGGATCATCGAGTCGATCGGTGGCCACGCGTACAAGCGCTACCGCGTGTACGAGCGGGAGCTCGATGCGGTTTGAGCGGCGGATGGTCGAGGCGAGACGCCGTTGATGGCCATCGATGCCATCGTCCTGGCCGGCGATCGCGGCCCGAGCGATCCGGTGGCGGTCGCAGCCGGCGTTCCGGCGAAGTGCCTCACGCCGATCGGCGGCAGCCCGATGGTGAACCGCGTGGTGCGGGCGCTGCGCGACAGCGGGCGCATCGAACGGATCCTGCTCTGCGGGCCCGCGGAGTCGACCGTACAAGGTTCGCCGGACCTGCGCGCGCTAACGGCCGAAGGCGGCGTCGGCTGGGTAGCGCCCGAGGCAACGCCGTGCACCAGCGCCGCGGCCGCGCTCGCCACGCTGCCGAGCGATGCGCCGGTGCTCGTGACGACCGGCGACCACGCCCTGCTCGCTCCCGCGATGGTGCGGGAGTTCCTGGACCAGGCGTTCGCCCAGGGGGGAGACGTCGCCGTCGCGCTCGCGCCCTACGAGCTCGTTCGCGAGACGTATCCCCATACGCGGCGGACGGTGCTCAAGTTCAGCGACGGCCGTTTCTGCGGCTGCAACCTGTTCGCCTTCCTCACCGCGCGCGGCCGCGACATGGTGAGAATCTGGCGCGAGGTCGAAAACGACCGCAAGAACCCGATCCGGGTCATCGGTCTCGTCGGGTGGGGCGCGATGGCGCGCTATGCGCTCGGAACGCTGAGCCTTGCCGAAGGTGTTCGCCGCCTCTCGCAACAAACCGGCATCGCCGCCAGCGTAATCCCGTTGCGATTCGCCGAGGCGGCGATCGATGTCGACAGCGTCGCCGACCTCGAGCTCGTGCGGTCGATCGTCGCTAAGCGGGGCTGAGCCAGGCGGCGCCGGGCGTCGACGCGCGCTCGAGATCGGCCGGGCTGTCGACCTCGGTCCATCCCGCGGCGGGAATCTCCTGGGTGAAGACGACGCCGGTTTTCGCGAGCGCGTCGATGAGCGACAAGTACCACTGCGACAACGCCGCCGGGCTCCGCAGCGCGCGCTCCATTGCATCGCGAAAGAGGCGCGGACCCTCGCCGCGGAACGTCATCATCCCGATCGATTCCGCGTTCACTTCTTCGCGCGGAAGCTTCTTGCCGACGTGCAGCAGCCGGTCGCTGTCGCGGATCACCTTCATGTCGTCGTCGTCGTAGCCATCCTTGCGGCTCACGGCGAGCGTGATCGGGTGCTCCGCCGCCGCCAGGAGCCGCTGCAGCACAACGGTTGCGAACAGCGTGTCGCCGTTCAGTATCAGGAAATCGCGCTCCATTTCGCCGCGCGCAACCCAGCAGCTGACGAGATTGTCGGTGATCGTGTAGAAGGGGTTGTAGAGCGTGCGGATCCGGCGTGCGCCGTAACGCTGCGCAACGCCGGTTTCGACAAGCTCCGCGCCGAAGCCGACGACAACGGTGATGTCTTCGACGCCGCACGCGAGCAACGCGTCGATCTGCCGGCCGACGAGCGGCTGTCCGGCGACCGGCAGCATGCACTTGGGAGCGCGCTCGGTCAGCGGCAGGAGGCGCTTGCCCTGGCCTGCGCTCAGGATGATCGCTTTCACTTGTGGGTCCAATCGTGGTTGGAACGGCCCGCCGGCGAGGTAAGCTGCGACGGGCGGTTGCCGGCCGTTGCCGGCGTTTGCAGCGGTTGTCTTGACGGCCGTTGTAATCGGGAGGGAAAGCCTGCCATTTTCGCCTACCGCCGCGAACAACTCAAATCGACGGTCGCCGAAGCGCACGCGCCACGGCATCCAAGCGTTCCCGACGGCGAACGGTCGCGCGAACGGAACCTCCGGCGGCGCGGCACACTCTAGACCCTATAATGCGGGTCAGCCGCCCGCCGTCCGCTCATTGCCGCGACGGAGGAAGAAGAGCCTCGAGTTGCGTCTCACTTGCGTCTCAGTTGCGCTCAGTTGGGTAGTCGCCCGCCGATGAACGATCCCTTGCCTACGAGCTCCGACGCGTCGCGGCCTGCCGCGAACGCTGCGCCGCGGCGCTCGCGCTGGTGGATTGCGATCGTGCTGCTGGGCCTTGCCGCGATCGGCGCCGCCATCTGGTATGGCAGCGGCAGGTCGGCAACGGCGGTGCCGGGCGCCTCGAGCGCGGCGTCTTCCGACAAAGGCGGAAAGGCGGGCAAAGGCGGGGATGCCGCTTCCCGCCCGACACCCGTCGTCGCGATGCCGGTCAAGCAAGGCACGCTCGACGTGTACCTGTATGCGCTCGGCACGGTGACGCCGCTCAACTCCGTCACCGTCAGGAGCCGCGTCGACGGCCAGTTGATGAAGGTCGCGTTCGAGGAGGGGCAGATGGTGAAGAAGGGCGATCTTCTTGCCCTCATCGATCCTCGGCCTTTCGAAGTGCAGCTCACGCTCGCGAACGGAAACCAGGCGCGCAACAAGGCTCTGCTCGAGAACGCGCGCGTCGACGAACAGCGCTACCGCACGCTGCTGGCCCAGGACTCGATCTCCAAGCAGCAGGTCGACACGCAGGAGTCGCTGGTGCGGCAATACGAGGCCGCCGTCCAGGCCGACCAGGGGAACATCGACAACGCGAAGCTGCAGCTCACCTATACGCGCGTCGAAGCGCCGATTTCCGGGCGGGTCGGGCTGCGCCAGGTCGACCCGGGGAACATCGTGAGGGCCTCGGACGCGAACGGAATCGTCGTGATCACGCAACTCTCGCCGATCGGCGTCGTGTTTCCGATTCCCGAGGATCAGCTGCCGCGGGTGATGAAGCGTCTGACGGCGGGCGATCGCATCCCGGTCGAAGCCTACGATCGCGCGCAGAAGGAAAAGCTCGGCACCGGCCGCCTGCTCACCGCCGACAACCAGATCGATCCGGCGACGGGCACGATCAAGCTCAAGTCCGAATTCCCGAACACCGACGGCACGCTGTTCGCCAACCAGTTCGTCAACGTGCGGATGCCCGTCGAGACGCGTCCGAATGCGACGCTCGCGCCGACGGCGGCGATTCAGCGCGGCGTCTCGGGAACGTTCGTGTACGTGGTCAAGGACGACAAGACGGTGACCGTGACGCCGGTGGCCATCGGCTCGACGCAGGGCGAGGTCACCTCGATCGACAGCGGCGTCTCTCCCGGCGCGCTAGTCGTCGTCGACGGAGCGGACCGCTTGCGGGAGGGAGCCAAGGTGGAAGTGGTCACGCGCGACGCCCCGGCGCAGGCCCCGTCGGACGCGGCGCGCCGCGGTTCGCGCAGCGGCAAGGGCGGCGAGCGGGGCGGCAAAGGCGGCGGCAAAGGCGGTGACGGACCGCCGGCAGCGCCGTAGATAAGTAGGGTCAGAGACGGAAAAAAGTAGGGTCAGAGACGACTTTCCCGAGGCCCGTGATGAACCGAACGCCTGCCGAAAGTCGTCTCTGACCCTACTTTCTATCTCTGACCCCGTTTACTCGTGAACCCGTCGCGAATCTTCATTCTCCGCCCGGTCGCGACGTCGCTGCTCATGGTCGCGATCCTGCTCGTCGGCATCGTCGCGTACCGCGTGCTTCCGCTTTCCGCGCTGCCGAAGTTCGACTATCCGACGATCCAGGTCGTCACCATCTACCCCGGCGCGAGCCCCGACGTGATCACGTCGTCGATCACCGCGCCGCTCGAGCGGCAGTTCGGGCAGATGCCGGGCTTGAACCAGATGTCGTCGCAGAGCTCGGGCGGCGCCTCCGTCATCACGCTGCAGTTCAGTCTGGAATTGGCGCTCGACGTCGCGGAGCAGGAAGTGCAGGCCGCGATCAACGCGGCGACCACGTTCCTGCCGAGCGACCTGCCGCAGCCGCCGGTCTACAGCAAGGTCAATCCGGCCGACACGCCCGTCGTCATCCTCGCACTCACGTCGAAGACGACGCCGCTGCCCGAAATCCAGCAGCTCGCCGACACGCGGCTCGCCTCGAAGATCTCGCAGCTCTCCGGCGTGGGCCTCGTCAGCATCACCGGCGGCCAACGGCCGGCGGTGCGCATCCAGGCGAACCCGAAGGCGCTCGCCGCGTACAACCTGTCGCTCGACGATCTGCGCACCGCGATCGCCAACGCCAATTCGAACCAGGCGAAGGGAAGCTTCGACGGTCCCACACGCGCATCGACGATCGACGCCAACGACCAGCTGCGCTCCGCCAGCGAATTCAAGTCGATGATCGTCGCCTATCGGAACGGCGCGCCGGTGCGCCTGACGGACGTCGCCGACGTCATCGACTCCGCCGAGAACACGCGCCTCGCGGCGTGGGCCAACGAGTCGGCGGCGGTAATCGTCAACATCCAGCGGCAGCCGGGCGCCAACGTCATCGAGGTCGTCGACCGCATCAAGCGCCTGCTGCCGCAGCTGCAGGCGTCGCTGCCGGCTTCCATCGACGTCGTGATGCTGACCGACCGCACCGTCACCATCCGCGCGTCGGTGCACGACGTGCAGTTCGAGCTGATGCTCGCGGTGGTGCTGGTTGTGATGATCATCTTCGTGTTCCTGCGCAACGTGCCGGCGACGATCATCCCGAGCGTCGCCGTGCCGCTGTCCTTGATCGGCACGTTCGCGGTGATGTATCTCGCCGGGTTCTCGATCAATAACCTGACGCTGATGGCGCTCACCATCGCCACCGGCTTCGTCGTCGACGACGCGATCGTGATGATCGAGAACATCTCGCGCTACATCGAGCAGGGCGAGCCGCCCCTGCAGGCGGCGTTGAAGGGCGCGGAGCAGATCGGCTTCACCATCATCTCCCTCACGGTGTCGCTCATCGCGGTGCTGATCCCGCTCTTGTTCATGGGGGACGTCGTCGGCCGCCTCTTCCGCGAATTCGCGATCACGCTCGCCGTCGCCATCCTGCTGTCGGCCGTGGTTTCGCTCACGCTGACGCCGATGATGTGCGCGCGCCTCCTGCGCCACGTGCCCGAGCGCGAGCAGGGGCGGTTCTTCCGCTGGAGCGGCGAATGGTTCGATCGCCTGATCGGCGGCTACGCGCGCGTGCTCACGTGGGTGCTCGACCGCCAGGGCGCGACGCTGCTCGTCGCGCTCGGCACACTCGTGCTGACGATCGTCATGTACGTCGTGATACCGAAGGGCTTCTTCCCCGTGCAGGACACCGGCGCGATCCAGGGCATCTCGGAAGCATCGCCGACGATCTCCTTCGCCGCGATGGCGGAGCGCCAGCAGGCGCTCGCCAAGGTCATCCTCGAGGATCCCGCCGTCGAGAGCCTCTCCTCGTTCATAGGCGTCGACGGCAACAACCCCACGCTCAACAGCGGGCGATTCCTGATCAACCTGAAGCCGCTGTCACAGCGAAGCGGACGCGCGACCGACGTGATCCGCCGCCTGCAGGACTCGCTCGCGAAGGTCGAAGGCATCGTGCTGTACATGCAGCCGGTGCAGGACCTGACGATCGAGGACAGGGTAAGCCGCACCCAGTACCAGTTCTCGGTCGAGGACGCGGACTCCGACGAGCTTCGCGCGTGGGTGCCGAAGCTGGTCGAGCGCCTGCGCCAGGACCCGCGCCTTTCCGACGTCGCGACTGATCAGCAGGAAGGCGGCCTCCAGGCCTACGTCGACATCGACCGCGCGACGGCGAGCCGCTTCGGCATCACGCCCGCGGCGATCGACAGTGCGCTGTACAACGCGTTCGGCCAGCGCCTCGTCTCCACCATCTTCACGCAGACCAACCAGTATCGCGTCGTGCTCGAAGTGGGTCCGGAATTCCGGAAGGGGCCGGCCGCGCTCGACGGCATTTATGTCAACGCCCCGAATGCGGCCGCGGCTGTGGCGGCGCGGCCCGCCGGAACCACCGCTCCGGTGTCGGCGTCGACCATTCAACAGGTCCCGCTGTCGGCGGTCGCGCGGGTGGTGGAGCGCACTGCGCCGCTCGTCATCAGCCGCATCGGTCAGTTTCCAGCCGCGACCATATCGTTCAACCTTGCGCACGGGGCGTCGCTCAGCGATGCGGTGCAGGCGATCGACGAGGCGCAGCGCGAGCTCGGCATGCCTCTCTCGGCGCAGGTGAAGCTGCAGGGCGCTGCCGCAGCATTCCGCGGGTCGCTCGCGAACCAGGTCTGGCTAATCATCGCCGCGATCGTCACCGTCTACATCGTGCTGGGGGTGCTCTACGAGAGCTACATCCATCCCGTCACGATCCTGTCGACGCTGCCGTCGGCAGGCGTCGGCGCGCTGCTTGCGCTGTTCCTCACGCGAAACGATCTCGACGTGATCGCGATCATCGGCATCATCCTTTTGATCGGGATCGTGAAAAAGAACGCCATCATGATGATCGACTTCGCGATCGACGCCGAGCGCGACCGCAAGATGGCGCCGCGGGACGCGATCTTCGAGGCGTGCCTCCTGCGCTTCCGGCCGATCCTCATGACGACGATGGCGGCGCTGCTGGGCGCGCTGCCGCTCATGATCGGCTGGGGCGTGGGCTCGGAGATTCGCCACCCGCTCGGCATCACGATGGTGGGCGGCCTGATCCTCTCCCAGGCGCTGACGCTCTTCACGACGCCCGTCATCTATCTCGCGTTCGACCGGGTCGAGCGGCGGATGAAGGCAAGGCGCGACAGGGCCCAGGCGGCGCGCGAGGCGGCCGCCACGGGACTGGGAACCTAGGGCCGGGGCCTGTCCACGCCATGGACACAAACGCGTGAACATCTCGTCGCCGTTCATCGATCGCCCCGTCGCCACGACGCTGCTCACGATAGGCGCGGTGCTCGCGGGCGTCGTGGCGTTCCGCCTGCTTCCTGTGTCGCCGCTGCCGCGAGTCGATCTGCCGACGATCTCCGTCTCGGCCACGTTGCCAGGCGCGAGCCCCGAGACAATGGCATCCACCGTCGCAATGCCGCTCGAGCGCTCGCTGGGCCTGATCGCGGGTGTCTCCGAGATGACCTCGACGAGCGCGCTCGGCTCGACCCGCATCGTGCTGCAGTTCGACCTCGACCGCGACATCAACGGCGCGGCCCGCGACGTGCAGGCCGCGATCAACGCGGCGCGAAGCTCGCTCCCGACCGGCCTCAACGGCAACCCGTCGTATCGCAAGGTCAACCCGGCGGATGCCCCGATCATGATCCTTGCGCTCACGTCCGAGACGATGACGCAAGGGCAGATGTACGACGCCGCATCGACGGTCATCGCGCAGAAGCTGTCGCAGCTCGAAGGGGTGGGCCAGGTGCAGGTCGGCGGCAGCTCGCTCCCTGCCGTGCGCGTCGAGGTCAACCCACAGGCGCTCTACAAATACGGAATCGGCTTCGAGGACGTGCGTGCCACCCTCGCGGCGGCGAATGCCAACCGCCCGAAGGGAGCGGTCGAGGATGGCTCGCGCAACTGGCAGATCGACGCCAACGACCAGGCGAAGACGGCGAAAGAATACCTGCCGCTGATCGTCGCCTATCGCAACAATGCTCCGGTCAACCTGACCGATGTCGCCGAGGTCGTCGATTCGGTCCAGGACCTGCGCAACGCGGGGTCGGCCAATGGCAAGCCCTCCGTGCTTCTGATCATCAGCCGTCAGCCCAACGCCAACATCATCGAGACCGTCGATCGCATCATGGACCTCCTGCCGACGCTTCGCGCGTCGATCCCGCAGGCGATCGATCTCCAGGTGATGATGGAGAGAACGACGACGATCCGCGCTTCACTTCGCGACGGCGGCCGAACGCTCGCGCTGTCCGTCGCGCTGGTCGTGCTGGTCGTATTCCTGTTCCTGCGCAACGCGCGCGCGGCGCTCATCCCGAGCGTCGCGGTGCCGGTGTCGCTGATCGTCACGCTCGGCATCATGTACCTCGTCGATTACAGCCTCGACAACCTGTCGCTGATGGCGCTCACCATCGCGACCGGATTCGTCGTCGACGACGCGATCGTCGTGCTGGAGAACATCTCGCGGCACATCGAGGCCGGCATGCCGCCGATGGAAGCGGCGCGCCGGGGCGCCGGCGAAGTGGGCTTCACGGTGCTCGCGATGACGCTGTCGCTCATCGCGGTGTTCATCCCGCTCTTGCTCATGGGCGGCTTCGTCGGCCGGTTCTTCCGCGAGTTCGCGGTGACGCTGTCGGCGGCGGTCTCGGTATCGCTCGTCGTCTCGCTCACCACGACGCCGATGATGTGCTCGCGGCTCTTGCGGCCTGCCAAGGAGCGCAGGCTCGGCCGCTTCCATCGGGCGACCGAGCGCGTTTTCGAGACGGTGCTCCGCGGCTACGGACGCACGCTCGCCTGGGTGCTCGACCACGGCCCGATCACGGTGCTGATCCTGCTCGCCACCATCGCGCTCAACGTCTTCCTCTATGTGAAGATTCCCAAGGGCTTCTTCCCGCAGCAGGACACGGGTCAGCTGATCGGGCGCATCCAGGCCGACCAGAGCATCTCCTTCCAGGCGATGCGCGAGAAGCTGGCCGACTTCATCTCTATCGTGCGGGCCGACCCCGCCGTCAGGAACGTCGTCGGCTTCACCGGCGGCAGCCAGCGCAATACCGGGTCGATGTTCGTCACGCTGAAGCCGCTGTCCGAGCGCGGGGAGGACAGCGCCGACCGCGTTGTCGCGCGATTGCGCCGGGAGCTCGCCAAGGAGCCGGGCGCCAACCTCTTCCTCGTGCCGGTGCAGGACATCCGCATAGGCGGCCGCCAGAGCAATGCGCAATACCAGTACACGATCGCGGCGGACGAATTGTCGGACCTCGTCACGTGGGAGCCGCGAATCCGCCAGGCGTTGTCGCAGCTCCCCGAGCTCGTCGACGTCAACACCGATCAGCAGAACAAGGGGCTCTCCACTTCGCTCGTGATCGACCGTGACGCGGCCGCGCGCCTCGGCATCACTTCTCGCCTCATCGATGCGACGCTCAACGACGCGTTCGCGCAGCGCACCGTGTCGACGATCTATTCGCCGCGCAACCAGTACTACGTCGTGATGGAAGCGGCGCCGGAGTACTGGCAATCTCCGGACGCGCTCGGGCAGATGTACGTCAGTGCGCCAGGTGGCGCGCAGGTGCCACTCTCGATGTTCACGAGCTACAAGCCCACCGAGACATCGCTTGCCGTCAATCACCAGGGACTCTTCGTGGCGTCGACCATTTCGTTCAATTTGCCGGAGGGCGTGTCGCTGTCGCAGGCCACACAGGCGATCGACGACGCGTTGAAGCGCATCGGCGTCCCGACGACGGTGCGCGGCAGCTTCCAGGGATCGGCACGCGCGTTCCGCGCGGCGTTGGAAACGCAGCCGATCCTGATCCTCGCGGCGCTGCTCACGCTGTACATCGTCCTCGGGGTGCTCTACGAAAGCCTGGTGCATCCGCTGACGATCCTGTCGACGCTACCCTCGGCGGGTGTGGGAGCGCTCGTCGCGCTGATGCTGTTCAAGACCGACTTCAGCATCATCGCGCTCATCGGCGTCATCATGCTGATCGGCATCGTGCAGAAGAACGCGATCATGATGATCGACTTCGCGCTTGCAGCCGAGCGGACGCGCGGACTGAGTACGCGCGAGGCGATCTACGAGTCGTGCCTCCTGCGGTTCCGGCCGATCCTGATGACGACGATGTCGGCGCTGCTTGCCGCGATTCCGCTCGCGCTCGGGCGGGGCGACGGTGCCGAGCTTCGCCAGCCGCTCGGCATCGCGATCGGCGGCGGACTGATCCTGAGCCAGCTGCTGACGCTTTTCACGACTCCGATCGTCTATCTCTACCTCGACCGCCTGAGCGACAACACGCGAGCGCTCGGGCGGCGGGCGCGTCGCGGCAAGCCCCCAACCGTGGCGCCTCACGCCGCCGAGTAGGGCCTGGTGTCGAAATCAACGATGGCTGCGAAACTGGACCTGGCCCTGTTCAAGAGGTGCGCGGCGCTCGCCGCTACAGCCGTGTGCACGGTGTCCTGCACCGTGGGGCCGGACTACGTGCGCCCGCCAGCCGACGTTCCCGCGGCGTACAAGGAGGCCCCACCCGGCGCCGCCGGCACGATCGCCGACGCGATCCCCGCCGGGCGATGGTGGGAGCTCTTCAACGATTCCGATCTCAACGCGCTCGAGTCGCAGGTCGTGGTGAACAACCAGACGATCCGCGCCGCGGAGGCACGCGTGCGCCAGGCGCAAGCGGCGATCGGCATCGCCCGCGCGCCAGCGTTTCCGACGCTCAACATCGGGACTACGACCGACCGGTCTGGCTTCAGCCTCGGGCATGTCGGTTTCACCGCCGGCTGGGAGCTCGATCTTTGGGGCCGCATTCGGCGGCTCACCGAGTCGAGCGAGGCCGGCGCGCAGGCGAGCGCCGACGATCTGGCTGGCGCCACGCTGTCGCTGCAGGCTCAGGTTGCGCAGAACTATTTCCTGTTGCGCGTCCAGGATTCGGACCTGCGGCTGCTCCAGGACAGCGTCGCTCGCTACGAGCGCTCGTTGCAGCTCACCCGCAACCAGTACGGCGCCGGCATCGTCTCGCGCGCGGACGTGGTGCAGGCCGAAGCCCAGCTCAACTCCACGCGCGCGCAAGTGTACGAAGTCGAGTTGAGCCGCGCGCAGCTTGAGCACGGGATCGCGATCCTGATCGGCAAGCCGCCGGCGGATTTCTCCATCGCGGCGACGACGACCACGCTCGAGGTTCCGACGCTGCCGTCCGCGCTGCCCTCCGAGCTCCTTGTACGGCGACCCGACATCGCCGCCAACGAGCGCCGGATGGCGCAGGCCAATGCGCAGATCGGTGCCGCACAGGCGCAGTTTTATCCAACCGCCAATCTCCTGGGCGGCATGAGCTTCGATATCCGCTTCGCGGGCAGTCTCACGCTTGCGCAATACGTTCTCGACGGCGGTCTCCGCGAGGCGACCAAGCAGCAGGCGACGGCCGCCTACGAGGAAGCGGTCGCGAACTACCGGCAGACGGTGCTTACGGCGCTCGCCGATGTCGAGGACAACCTCGCGGCCGTGCGCATCCTCGGCGACGAGGCGTTGGTCCAGGCCGCGGCGGTCAAGGCCTCGCGCGATTCGGTGACGATCACGAACAACCAGTATCGTGGCGGCATCGTCAATTATCTCGCCGTGGTCGTCGTGCAGGCAGCCGCGCTCGCCAACGAGCGGGCCGAGCTCGCCGTGCAGAGCCGGCGGCTCGTCGCGAGCGTAAACCTGATCAAGGCGCTGGGCGGCGGATGGGAAGTTCCGCCGGACAGAGTCGCAACGCCGAAGCAGGGCCTCATGCCGGGCCCGAACCCCTTCTGGCCTTGATCAGCGCGTGGCGGCGAGCGCCGCGCGCAACCGTCGCCCGTCTTCCGGCAGGAAGCGTTTGTCGTGCAACGAGTACGCGCGCACCGCAATGCGCAAACGCCACCGGTCTCCGTCGCGCCGGATCCGATAGAGGTGATAGGTGGCGTGCCGGTCCGTATGCTTGCCTATCGCGGACGCCGACGGAACGCCGATCGCGAGATTCTGCGCGCGATCGCCGTCGAGGTAGGTCGCCGCGGAAAGATGGGCGTGTCCGTGCAGCGTGAGCTCCGCGCCCCGCCGCGCGAGGATGTCGCGCAGCGCCGCGCCGTCGCGCAGCGCCTTGCGCCAGCGCACCGTGTGCGGGCCGGGCGGGTGATGCAGCAGCACGATGCGAAAGAGCCCCGCGGCCGCGGTTTGCGCGAGGAGCTGATCGAGACGCGCAAGCTGTCGTTCGCCGAGCCGGCCCGTCGCGAGAAACGGCGCCGAGGGCAACGCGGTCGACAAGCCGATGAGCGCAACGTGCTGCCGCACGCGCAGCGACGGGAATTCGACGATGCCTTCGCTCCCGTTGCCGTCGTCGTCGCCGCGCATGTACGGAGACCATTTGGCGAACGTGCGCTGCCACGGCTCGTGCACATACGCATCGTGGTTGCCTGGAACGACGGTCACATCCTGCGGCCGACCGAGCTTCGCGAGCCATTCCGCGGCCTCCCGGAACTCCTGCGGCAGTCCGATGTGCGTCAGGTCTCCGGTCACGGCAACATGGTCCGGGTGCTTCGAATGCAGGTCCGCGCGCAGCACGTCGAGCACGTCGCTCCTGTGCTCGCGCCGGCGCCGATGGCGCCACGTAAGGTAACCGAGGATGCGCTTGTCCATGAGCTCGCGCGGGCGCACGCCGCGAAGCGACGAAAGATGCAGATCGGAAAGATGCGCGAGCACGAATTCGTCGCCCGACGGCGCGACGTCGCTCTCGTCGGCGTCGATGCTGAGCTCCACGGCACTCATCCGGTTAGTATATGATGCCGCGCGTTTCCGAATCGACTCGCGGGTCCCAGATCGACGACGACGACAACATGGTTGCAGTGGTGCTGGGCGACAGCGCCGTCCGCCTGTGGGGACTCACTCCCGCCGAGCGCCTCGCCCGCCAGCTGCGGGCCGAGCGCATCCGCACCGCGCCTGCCGATCTTTCCGCACTGGGTCCGAACGCGACGGTATTGCTGCTGCGCGGCGACTGCCTCTACGACGCACGCGTAATTCGAGGGCTCGCGAAGTCCCGCGATGCGCTGCTCGAGGTGGAAGTCGACGGCCACCCGATGCCGGTGGGTGCGCACGTGCGCGCGCGCCGTGCCGCCGCGGCGCGCGATGCGCTGCAGGGCGCCTCGCCTCGCGCGGAGGCCACGGGCATCGCGACGGTCAGCCTCGCCGATGTGGCCAAGGGCTACGAAGCAGGACTCAAGAAGCTGGATCGCCCGTACGTGGTTCCGATGGCGGAAGAGAGGCTCCGAGCGCTCGAGCGCCTCACCTTCTCCGGCGCGTACAAGGGAGTGACCGATCTCGTCACGAAGTTCGTTTGGCCCGCGCCCGCGCAGTGCGTCACGCGGTGGTGCGCGAACGTCGGCATGACGCCGAACCAGGTGACGGGATTGAGTCTTGTGCTGGTCATCGTCGCCGGCGCGCTGTTCGCGCGCGGCGAATTCGGCTGGGGCCTGGTCGCCGGCTGGATCATGACGTTTCTCGACACCGTAGACGGCAAGCTCGCCCGGGTGACCATCACATCGACCAAGCTCGGCAACGTATTCGACCACGGCATCGACCTCATCCATCCTCCGCTTTGGTATTTCGCGTGGGGAATGGGACTGGGACTCGCGCCTGCCGGGATCGCGGGCATTCCGCTCATGTCGATCTACTGGGCGATCCTCGTCGGCTACATCGGCGGACGGCTGTGCGAAGGCGCTTTCCAGCTCTTCATCGCACGATTCTCGATCTTTACGTGGCGGCCCTTCGACTCGTGGTTCCGGCTGATCGCGGCGCGGCGCAACCCGAACATGATCATGCTGACGGTGAGCCTCGCGCTCGGCCGCCCCGATCTCGGCCTGCTTACGGTCGCCGTGTGGACGGTCGCATCGACACTGCTGCTTCTCGCGCGGCTGCTCTGCGCGGCGGCCGCCAAAGTGAGCGGCCGGGCGATCCGGTCCTGGCTTTCCGAGATCGGCGAGACGATCGACGAGCATGCGCTGTCGGTCCGAGTGTTCTCGCACGCCGCCCCCGCCCCGCGCAAGGTCTGACGTGGCCGACGACTCGCGGTCCCTCGCCTCTGCGGCGCCGGATGCGGCGTCGCGACTCGCGCGCCTTTCGATCGGCGTCCTGCGCAATCCGGGGAGTGGCGCCAACCTGCGCAGCGGAAAAGCGATGCGCGACGAACTCGCCGCCCACCCCCAGGTGCCGTGCCGCGACGTCACCGGCCCCGCGGACATCGTCGTGGCGCTGACCGAGATGGCGGCGCGC
>Ga0207676_10000475_pt1 | contig 33721 bp, 40 predicted proteins | sample KBSSwiS72_FD_184307 | JGI IMG/M metagenome (GOLD analysis project Ga0207676, IMG submission 184307) | Switchgrass rhizosphere microbial communities from Kellogg Biological Station, Michigan, USA - KBS Switchgrass S7-2 (SPAdes) (version 2) | ecosystem: Host-associated > Plants > Roots >...
TCGTACCTTTGGTTACGATCCGTATAATGCGAAAGAGTTTGTTCAACGCTGGGAAGCGGAGAATGGACCCTTTGGTATCGAGAAAGTAATCCAAGGAGCGAAGACTGAATCGGTTCCTCTTGGTGAGATCAAAATCATGGCAGAAGAGCGACTTCTGATCTTCGATCAATCTCTTATGTCATTCGCAATGGGTAACGCAATCACTCTAGAGGATACCAACGGAAACCGAAAGCTCTTGAAGAAGCGTCAGGACGAAAAGATCGACAATGTTGCCGCCCTTCTAGACGCCTGGGTTGCGTACAAGGTGAACAAGGAGGCGTTTGAGTAATGCCTACGAACTGGAACGCGTTCGTAAACACAGCCGCCATGGTTGTGATCGCAGTATTCGTCGTTCTTGCTTACTTTAATGGATGGGGTTAAAGAGAATTTGAGCGGTTGGGGAAAGGAGGTGAAATGTGGCACGATTTGGCCCGACGGTGAGACATGCTTGGAACACGTTTCTTAATCGAGACCAACGAGAGCTGAAGAAAAATTCGCCTTGGCCTATTCAGCCGGTTCCAAGCTCTTTCGAATACTATGGTCCAGCTAACAGCACAAGACCAGATCGTGTAAAATTTCGAATTCCCAATGAACGCTCGCTTATCTCTTCAATTTATACGCGTCTCAGTATTGACGTTGCGTCTGTTGACATGCGTCATGTGAGATTGGATCAGGAAAAGAGATACATCGAAGACATTGACAGTGGACTTAATAATTGTTTGACCGTTGAAGCTAACATTGATCAAGCAGCGCGCGCATTCAGGCAGGATATTGCAATGACACTTTTTGATAAAGGCGTCGCGGCTCTTGTTCCGGTCGACACAACCATTAGTCCAGAAAAAAGTGGCGGATTCGACATCATGACGATTCGTGTTGGCGATATTATGACGTGGTATCCGCATCACGTGCGCGTGAGTGTGTACAACGATCGACGTGCACAGCGAGAAGAGATCACGCTACATAAGTCTTCCGTCGCTATTATCGAAAATCCGTTGTATGCGGTGATGAATGAACCGAACTCAACGCTACAGCGTCTTCTTCATAAGCTCAATCTTTTGGACTCTATTGACGAGCAGTCGGCCTCAGGAAAACTCGATCTCATCATTCAGCTTCCATATGTGATTAAGTCTGAGAGCCGTAGAGAGCAAGCAGAGCAGCGCCGAAAGGATATTGAATTCCAGCTAAAGGGCAGCCAGTATGGTATTGCCTATACAGATGGAACCGAGAAGATCACTCAGCTGAATCGCCCAGCCGAGAACAATCTCATGGCCCAAGTCGAGTACTTGACCGAGATGCTCTACGGTCAGCTTGGTCTGACTAATGAGGTCATGAATGGTACGGCTGACGAAAAGGCTATGTTGAACTACTGGAACCGTACGATCGAGCCAGTTCTCACATCTATTGTTGAAGCTATGCGACGAAGCTTCTTGACGAAGACGGCTCGAACCCAAAGACAAGACGTTAAATTCTTCCGAGATCCATTCCGCTTGGTTCCGATTGAGAACATTGCGGAGATTGCCGATAAGTTTACTCGGAACGAGATCTTGACTTCGAATGAGATTCGGCAAGTTGTGGGTCTATCTCCGCATTCCGATCCGAAGGCTGACCGATTGGTTAATAGCAACATGCCAGCAGCTAATCCAGATCGAACAGCAACTAATGGACGTTCCTCGGAGGCCGATCCGTCTAAGGTTGAGTTAGCGCCTATTCTAGTTACAAAATCTAGAAAGGACGTTCAAAATGGGAGTTGAGGCAAAGCCTGATTTTAGCGGCTATGCCACGAAGGCTGGTCTCAAGTGTTCGGACGGACGGATCATCACTCCCGATGCCTTCAAGCATCAGGATAAGGAAACGGTTCCGCTTGTCTGGCAGCACGGTCACAATGAGCCCGGCAACGTGCTTGGCCATGCGGTACTTGAGCATCGTGATGATGGTGTTTATACCTATGGGTTCTTCAATGATACCGATGCAGCGAAGAATGCTCGGACCCTAGTGGAGCATAAGGACATCAAGTCGCTTTCCATCTATGCCAATCAGCTCACGGAGAAGTCAAAGCAGGTTCTTCATGGCTTCATTCGTGAGGTGAGCCTTGTTCTGTCGGGTGCTAATCCTGGCGCGCTTATCGATAACATCACTCTGGCGCACGGCGACGGCGACATGGTTACGCTGGAAGATGAGGCAATTATCTACACGGGTTTGGAGCTTTCTCATGCCGATGAAAAGTCGGAAGAGGAAGTCGAACACGCTGAGGGCGATACAACTGTTCAGGACGTTTATGATTCGATGAGCGATGAACAGAAGGAAGTCGTCCATTACATGATCGCTACTGCTCTTGAAAGTTCTGCAAAGACGCTTAAGCAGTCGGATGATTCTGGCGAGAAGAAGGATGAGTCAACGTCGGATCTCGTCCATACTGATGACAATAGTGGAGAGGAAGGACGGCGTATGTCACGTAATGTCTTCGAGCAGCAGAGCGGAGGCAAGAAGGAAGAGAAGCATGTTCTCACCCATGACGCAATTAGTGGAATCGTTGCTGATGCTCAGAAGAGCGGATCGCTGAAGGCAGCCGTCGAGTCATACGCGCTTGAGCATGGTATCGAGAACATCGAGGTCCTCTTCCCGGATGCCCGAGCTCTCACTGATACTCCGGAGTACGACAGCCGGAGGATGGAGTGGGTCTCCAGTGTCATCAACGGGACTCGTCACTCCCCGTTCTCTCGCATCAAGTCAGTCCTCGCTGACATCACTCACGAGGAAGCTCGGGCCCTCGGTTACATCAAGGGTAATCTGAAGAAGGAAGAATTCTTCAGCGTGTCGAAGCGGACGACCACGCCCACCACGGTCTACAAGAAGCAGCAGCTGGATCGGGACGATATCCTCGATATCACCGATTTCGATGTGGTGACGTGGCTCAAGGCCGAGATGCGGCTTCTGCTGGACGAGGAGCTCGCGCGCGCGGTTCTCATCGGTGACGGTCGTTCCAACGCCAGTGAGGACAAGATCAAGGACCCGGCTGGTGTTGCCGACGGTACCGGTATCCGCTCGATCCTTCACGACCACGACCTCTACGTCGCCCACGTCGAGATCGATGACGCGGATGACCCGGCTGCCATCGTCGACGCCATGGTCAGTTCGCTGGGCGTCTACAAGGGCTCCGGCTCCCCGACGTTCTACACGACGCTCCCCGCCCTCACGAAGATGCTGATCCATCGTGATGGTGATGGTCATCGTCTGTGGAGAACTCCGTCGGAGCTTGCTTCTGAGATGGGTGTTGCCAACATCGTCACGGTCGAGGTCATGGAGACGGAGGATGATCTCTTCGGGATCGTCGTCAATCTCAAGGACTACACGATCGGTGCCGATAAGGGTGGCGACGTCAATTTCTTCGACGACTTCGACATCGACTACAACCAGTACAAGTACCTCCTGGAGACCCGTGTTTCGGGTGCTCTCACGAAGATCCGTTCCGCCGTGGTCGTCGAGAAGAAGACCACTCCGTAAAGGTAGGCTGCCATGACGCGGTTCTTTGGTCGTATTGGTTATGGTGAATCAGTAGAAACTGCGCCTGGCGTGTGGGAAGACGAGATTGTTGAGTACCCATACTACGGAGATGTCTTTCGAAATGCGAGAAATCTTCATGAAGGTGAAAATCTCAACTTTGATCTCAATGTCCAAAATTCAATTAGCATTGTGGCTGACGCATATGCTAACGAACACTTCTTTGCCATTCGTTACGTGGAGTGGGCGGGGGTTTTGTGGACGGTTACTAGCGTCGAAGTGCAAAGCCCTCGCCTTCTTCTAAGATTGGGGGAGGTGTACAATGGCCGCACGCCTGCAGTTGCACCAACTCCTTGAAACGTTTACACCGAACGTATATTTTCAGCCACCAACTAATGTCGTGTTGAAATACCCGTGTATTATCTATCAACGCGACTTTGCGGATACCAAATTTGCTGATGATATCGTTTATGATCATAAGTTGAGATATGCAATCACAGTTATCGATCAAAATCCTGACAGTGAAATTCCGAGAAAAGTAGCAACGATGCCGATGAGTTTGTTCAATCGCTTTTTCACGGTCGATAATTTAAATCATGATGTCTATAACGTATACTTCTAAGGGAAAGGGTAAAAATGGCTCCTTTGACCTGGGATCAGGTCGGCGAAAAGGTTTATGAGACTGGTGTAGACCATGGAGTTCTTTATCTTCCTGATCAGGCAGGCGTTTACAACGAAGGTGTTGCCTGGAATGGTCTCGTCACAGTTACAGAGTCTCCGACTGGTGCAGAACCGTCTGCGCAGTATGCCGACAACATCAAGTACCTGAATCTGATCTCTGCTGAAGAGTTCGGAGCAACGATCGAGGCTTTCACCTATCCGGAAGAGTTCGGACAGTGCGACGGAACGGCTCTCCCCGCCCCTGGAGTCGCCGTTGGTCAGCAGGGACGGAAGATGTTCGGCCTGAGCTATAGGACTCGAGTCGGTAATGATGTCGACGGGACCGAGTTCGGTTACAAGCTGCATCTTCTGTACGGTTGTCAGGCCGCTCCGTCTGAGAAGGCCTATGCGACGATTAACGATTCTCCGGAAGCGATCACGTTCAGCTGGGAAGTCACTTCTTCTCCTGTTCCGGTCACGGATCTCAAGCCTACCGCGCTTATCGTGATTGACTCCACTCAGGTGGACGAAGCCGATCTCGCGGCGCTCGAAGATCTGCTGTACGGAAAAGGCGCAACAGACGCGGCTCTCCCTACTCCGGACGCTGTCATCGCTCTCTTCGGCGGCTCGTAAATTGCAATGGAGGCTGGAGGATGCTCACTATTGTTGTTCCTGGTGTCGAAATGTTTGACGAGCAAGAACAGGAGTTTGTCAGTAGAGGCGACATGACGTTGGATCTCGAGCATTCTTTAGTCTCAGTGTCAAAATGGGAGTCAATGTACGAGAAACCGTTTTTGGGTGGAGCAGAAAAAACCACAGAAGAAATTTTCGAGTACATAAAACAGATGACATTGACTCCAAATGTCTCTGAAGAGGTGTTTCATAAGCTTTCTGAAGAGAATATCAAAGCTGTCAATAAGTACATCGAAGCCAAGATGACTGCTACGTGGTTTAGCGAAGCTCCTGGGGCCCCACGTACTCGAGATGTTATTACCGCTGAGCTCATTTACTATTGGATGATAACATTTCAGATTCCATTCGAGTGTGAAAACTGGCACCTCAATAGACTCTTTACTTTGATTCGAGTTTGTAACATCAAACAAGCGAAGCCAAAGAAGATGAGTCGCTCCGAAATGGCTGCTCGGAATCGAGAACTCAATGCTCAGCGTAGACAGCAACTCGGAACCAAAGGCTAGAAAGGGGGTGACATGGCAGTTCTCAAATGGGATGAGGTTGGAGAGCGAATTTATCAGACTGGAATTGAAAAAGGAGTTCTCTATCTTCAAGACGGCACGGTAGTTGTCTGGAACGGTCTTATCGGCATTGAAGAATCCCCAAATTCCGAATTGAAATCGTTCTTCTTGGACGGCGTCAAGTATTTGGAGAATCTAACTCCGAGCGACTTTGTGGGAAAGCTCAAGGCATTTACCTATCCCGACGAATTCGATACCGTAAACGGGATTGCTATCGTTTCTCCCGGATTGTCCTATCATGAGCAACCACCAAAAAGTTTCAGTATGTCATATAGGACGAAAGTCGGTAATGATGTCGAAGGCGAAGAGCACGGCTATAAAATTCACATTCTTTACAATGTTCTTGCTACTCCTGATACGAAGGGTTTCTCAACAATTCAAGATTCAGGAGTTCAACCCGTTGAATTTGGATGGACCTTAACGGGAACTCCACAGAAGATCAACAAATTTAGACCAACGGTTCATGTTTCTATCGATTCAAGAACCACACCTCCTGAAGTCATGCGGTTGCTGGAAAGTAAGCTTTATGGAACGGCAAAAAATGCTCCTAGTCTTCCACCAATCACTGAAGTTGGTGAATACTTCGGATTTCGTGACGCTCTTCTCATCATCGACTTTGGAGATGGTACCTGGATGGCTATTGACGAAGCAAATAACTACATCGATATGCTCGATTCTACTACTTTCCAGATCGTTGGCGCGGACGCTACCTTTATCGACCCGGATACGTATCATATTTCGTCTACCAATGTCAGCTAGCAGGACTAAGGAGGTGAAATGGCTACAATTACAGGTCTAACCGCTGATCGAATGCTAGAAATTGAAGGTCAAACGGTTGTTTCGGGTGCAATTGTCAATAATCATCTAATTCTTACTAAATTCGACGGAACAACAGTCGATACGGGCGTTCTTCCTCCGGGTCCACAAGGTCCAGTAGGTCCTGCTGGCGGTCTGATTCCAGGAGAACTTCGACTATGGCCGGGAACTACACTTCCGGCAGCTGTAGATTTCGGTAAGTGGGTATGGGCCGATGGCGCAGTTTATGCGGTCGCAACATATCCCAAAGCTGCGGCGAGCATTGCCACCGAATGGCGTACCTTCGGCGGAGCAAGTGATCCCGGAGCACCAAATTTCCGTGTTCCTGATATGCGAGGTGTGACTCCAGTTGGTATGGATGCTATGCCAGGAGGAGCTCGAGCCAATCGCATGACTCGTACTGTGGCGATCACTATTGCTGGAAGAACTGGTGAAGAAACGCATATCATCACAGTTCCTGAAATGGCTGCACACGGACACGCTGTTACCGATCCGGGTCATGCACATATTTACGATCAAGGTGCGGGTAACTCGATTGGTGGTCAGTTCGGAAACTACCCGTCTTATGATACCCAAACTTTGGGTCGAGGAAACTGGATCAGAGCAGCGCTTACCGGTATCTCAATCGCAAATGCGGGTGGTAACGGCGCACACGAGAACGTTCAGCCATCGGTTTTCATTCCGTACATTGTAAAATTGGACGATTAAGATGAGAATCGAACTCGCAGGGAGTCTAATTCGTCCTGACCCGTTGGTTTTAAGATTCGACGCCAATGCAACGTTCGATACTTTGAAGTATATCGACATGGAGTACACACATTTCGAAGTGATCTGCATTGGTGGAGGCGGAGGAGCCGGTGGGGGGATCGATACCGCTAACACAGGCACTCAGATCAGAAGTTTCGGAGGAGCTGGTGGCGGTGGCGGATTTCATCGTGTTCGTGGTTTGTTGTCTGCTCTGCCTGATACTTGTCCTGTGGTTGTTGGTGGAGGTGGCGCACTAGGGACCGAACATGCAAGCAATCCTGCTCTCACTACCAACGGTGGTGACGGAGGAGCTTCGACATTCAACACCAATACTTGCCGAGCTTCAGGTGGTGAAGGTGGTAAGCGCGTCCAATCTAACTCTGTAACTGTATCTACTCAAGCTAATGGAGGCGTTGGTGGATCGGGAAATCGCATCGTTGTCGGAGGAGGAGCAGCGGGAGGCGTTGCGGGTACTCCATCAGCAACGGGTCCGGGAACTCTTGGGACAGCTGGAGCAGATGGTACGCTCATCAACAACAACGGCAAAGGCGGAGGTGGGGGAGCAGGCGGCGTCGGAAAATATGGAGGAGTCGCTTGCAATGCTGCGACAGCTGGAGGACGCGGCGCTTACAATCCCGGAGATACATCGGTCTACGGTCCTGGAGCTGCTCCAGGTAATGGTCCGGTTACTGGAGCTCCGAATGTGGTCCCTGGCGGAGCTAGCGGAGCTAAAGCATCTCCTCTGAACGGATTGCCGACTGTATATGGCCAGTCTCGAGGCGGAATGGCTGGTACTCCTGGTGTGGTGATCGTTCGTCTAACGGTGGAGTAGTCATGATCACTATTACGGAGAAAGGATCATTCGGCAGGACTGAACGATGGTTGGCGGCAATGAAGGACTCTCAGAGGTTTGCCGTTCTGAACAAGTACGGATCTATGGGTCAGAACGCCTTGTCCAACGCCACACCCGTTGAATCGGGATTGACTGCGGGATCGTGGTCATATTCTATCGTTCAACGGCCGGGATACTACTCAATTCGCTGGCACAACAGTCATATCGAGGACGGCGTCCCCATCGCAGTCATCCTCCAGTATGGCCATGGAACCGGAACGGGTGGATACGTGCAAGGACGAGACTATATTATGCCTGCAATTCGGCCTATATTTGACCAAATCGTAGCTGAAGCATGGAAGGAGGTGACCAGGATTTAATGGCGACTATTGATGACAAAGTCGTAGCGATTAGTTTCGAATCGGGTAAGTTCGAGCAGGGTATTAACAGTGCAATTCGTGCACTCGACAAGCTGAAGGCTAATCTGAAGTTCGATCAACTAGGAAAAGGCCTGGACACCGTCCAAAACGCAATAAGTAGATTCAACCTCGGAAAAGTAGGACAAGCAGTAGACGAAGTCAGCCACAAGTTCGATGCTCTTCGACTTATGGCAATCAGCGTGATGTCGCAGTTGGCGACTCAGGCAATTCGAGCTGGTGCTGCGTTTGTCAAATCGTTCACCCTAGACCCGATCAAAGCTGGATTCGCCGAGTATTCGACCAACCTAAATGCTATCCAGACGATCTTGGCCAACACTGCGGCCGCTGGAACAAAGCTCAAGGACGTCAATGCGGCTCTCGACGAGCTGAATGATTACTCGGACAAGACGATCTACAACTTCAGTCAGATGGCCAAGAACATCGGTACCTTCACGGCTGCCGGTGTCGAGTTGGGTACAGCGACGGCATCGATCAAAGGTATCGCTAACCTGGCTGCGCTCTCGGGTTCGAATGCCGATCAGGCTGCGACAGCAATGTATCAGTTGTCACAGGCCATTTCGGCTGGATCGGTGAAGTTGCAGGACTGGAACTCGGTTGTCAACGCGGGTATGGGTGGCACTGTCTTCCAGAGAGCTCTCGCGCAAACCGCGGAAGCTATGGGTACTCTGGAAAAGGGAGCCGTCAAGCTCGAAGGTCCGATGAAAAATGTCTCGATTCACGGAGAGGCATTCCGTCAGTCGTTGTCAACACCCGGAAAGGCTTCTTGGCTTACTTCTGACGTCCTGACAAAGACTCTTCAGCAGTTTACGTCCGATCTGTCGGATGCTGAGCTCGCAGCTATGGGCTTCAATAAAGCTCAGATCGCATCGATTCAGCAAACCGCCAAGACGGCAATGCACGCAGCGACTGAGGTCAAGACGATCGCACAGGTGTTTGACGTTGCGAAAGAAACGATGGGATCGGGCTGGGCGAAGACTTTCCAAATCATATTTGGTACCTTCACCGAAGCTAAGAGCACGTTCACCGCGATGTCAAATGCTATTAACGGCTTTATCAACGCAAGTGCTGATGCTCGCAACAAGGTACTAAGCGATTGGAAGGCCCTCGGTGGACGAACCGTTCTTATTGATTCTATTCGCATTGCTTTTCATAACCTGGGTCTTATTCTGGCGCCAATAAAGGAAGCGTTCAGAGATATTTTCCCAGCGGTTACAGGGAAGAATCTCTACGATCTAACTCTGCAGTTCCAGAGATTTGCCAACGCGTTAAAGCCTAGCGAACAGACTATCGAGAACTTGAAGCGGACGTTCCGTGGTCTCTTTGCCATCCTGGACATCGGCAAGCAGATCATTGGCGGAATTATCGGCGTATTTGCACGGTTGTTCGGTGCTGTAGCTGGAGGTTCGGGCGGGTTCCTCGAGATCACCGGAGCTCTTGGAGATTTCATCTACGGCATTGATCAGGCTCTGAAGAAGGGCAAGGGAATAGAGAAGTTCTTCGACGGGCTTGGGGATATTCTAGTTAAACCTGTCGAAATGATTGCTCGTTTGGCCAATGCTCTTGGCGATTTGTTCAGCGGATTTTCCCCCGGAGGATTTGTTGGACAAATAACGGCAATGTCCGGCGCTTTGTCCCCATTCCAGAGGATTCTCGAAGGCGTCGCTACGGTCTGGGACAAGTTTGTAAGCAGCGTCGAGGAAAGCGAAGCTCTACAGAACGTCTTCGACAATCTTATCAACTTGATTACTGGATTGGGCACCGCTATCGGTCAGGCCGCATCGAACATGAACTTCGAAGCAATTCTAGCCGTTGTCCGGACGGGACTCTTGGGCGGACTTGTTTTGATGCTCAAGAACTTCTTTGGTAAGGGCAGTTTGCTAGAGCAGATCAGTAAGGGGTTCGGTGGTGGGATTCTTCAGAACATTGCGGGCTCGTTTAAGGCGCTTGAGGGCTCGATGGTGGCGCTCCAGAACAACCTCAAAGCAAAGACCCTCAAAGAAATCGCCATCGCCATCGCCCTCCTAGCGGCTTCGGTACTTGTTCTGTCACTCGTCGATCCGGCGAGACTGAATTCAGCTATTGCAGCAATTGCAGTCATGATGGGCGAACTTCTCGGCGCTATGGCAGTCATCGACAAGATCTCCAAGTCTGGTGGCTTCTTAAAGCTTCCGATCGTTGCTGCTGGTTTGATTGCTCTGGCTGCAGCTATCGATGTTCTTGTGATTGCCGTTGTGGCCCTCAGTCGCCTCAGTTGGGGTGAGCTGCTCAAGGGTCTTGGCGGAGTCGCTGCTCTCCTAGTAGGAATTACTGCAGCTGCTATTCCATTGAGCGCAAGCTCGGCAGGAATGATCCGAGCTGGCGTTGGCATTTCAGCTATCGCAATCGGCATGAATCTCTTGGCTCTCGCCGTAAAGCAATTCGCTGGCCTGAACATGGCCGAGCTCGGTAAGGGTCTTGGATCTGTTGGTGCCGGTCTTGTCATTGTGGCAGGTGCCATGAAGATTATGCCAAAGAGCATGATCGCTCAAGGCGCAGCCATCATTGCCATCGCGCTTGGTCTCAAGATCTTGGCGAGTGCAGTTGCGCAGTTTGGTGGCCTGAATTGGAGTGCAATTGGCAAGGGAATGCTCGGTATCGGCGGGGCACTTGTTGTCATCGCTGGCGCCATGCATCTCATGCCGAAGAACATGATCCTCACTGCTGCCGGTCTTCTTCTGGTCTCTCTTGCTCTTGGCAAAATTGCTGCGGCAGTTGAAAGCATGGGTGGAATGTCTATTGGCGCAATCGCAAAGGGTCTGGGCACTCTTGCCGGATCTTTGGCGATCTTGGCGGCCGCTTTGTATGTTATGTCAGGAACACTAGCAGGTGCAGCGGCTCTAACTGTTGCTGCCGTAGGCATTTCTATGCTTGCTGGAGCCTTGGTGAAACTTGGAGGATTGTCTTGGGGATCGATTCTCAAGGGTCTCGTTGCACTTGCTGCGGCGTTTGCAGTGATTGGTGTAGCAGGGGCCTTGATCACAGCAGCTGTGCCTGGTTTGCTTGGCTTCGGGGCAGCGATGCTGTTGATCGGAGCGGGACTGGCACTAGCGGGTGCAGGTATCTTCCTCGTCGCCACAGGCCTAAGCGCTCTTGTGGTCGCAGCCCCAACCGGGGTCGGCGTCATCCTTGCCGCAATTACGCAGCTTCAGAAGGGCATTATCGAGAACGCTAAGTTGCTTGTCCTTGGGATCTTGGAGATTGCCAAGGCGTTTGCTGCGGTTGCTCCACAGTTTGTCGACGCCATTGTCAAGATCCTCGGGAGTCTCTTGGATGCCATTATCAAGATGTCACCCAAGATTGCCGAAGCGTTTAATGCCCTGATCGAGCTGGCTCTATCGGTCATTGCTCAGAATCAGGGAAAGATTATTCAGGCAGGCTTTAATTTGATCTTGGCATTGTTGAACGGTATCAAGAACAACCTTCCGGCACTTGTTACCTCGGTGACGAACATCATTATCCAGTTCCTGCAAACTCTTGCCAATAACTACGCTCGTATTGTCACAGCAGGCGTTCAGATCCTCACGAAACTCGTCACGGGTATTCTGAGTGCCATTACACAGATCCCCACCGCCGTACTTCAGATCATTACCAGATTTGTAAGTGCGGTGACAGCCAACCTCGCACAGATCGCAACGGCAGGAATTACTCTGCTTACCCGATTCCTGCAGGCCATTGCCAGTCGTATCGGCGACGTGGTCAAAGCAGGTACCGACATCGTCGTGAAGCTAATCACAGGTATTGGAGATGCTGGTAGCAGAATTGTCGCTGCAGCGGTTGACGCGATTTCGAAGTTCATCAATCAGATCTCTAGAAGCTCGGTCAAACTCATAGATGAAGGCATGAAGGCAATTGTCTACTTCTTGAACGGCGTTGCAAACGCCATCAATGCTCATTCTGGTGAAATGAGAGCTGCTGGTTTCCGAGTCGGCATCGCTATTGTCGACGGTATGACCGGTGGTTTGGTCAGTAAAGCCGGGGCCTTGTACAGTCAAATTGAAGGAATTATGAGCAAGGCTATGAGCATCATGCACAAGATTCCCGGTATCAGCTCTCCCTCAAAGGTGACGACTGATATTGGTAAAGCGATTATGGATGGCTTGTTCAAGGGTATTTCTCAGAACGGTAAGGCTCCTATTACAGCTGCTGAAGAAATGAGCCGTCTGGTCATTGGGAAGTTTGCCGAGACCTTCCAAACATATTCTCCGTCCAAAGTCATGATTGAGATTGGTCAGTACGTCGGAGAAGGCTTTGCTCAGGGTCTGAGAGAGTCCAAGGAAAGTATCAACACCGTTTGGAAAGAGCTGAACGACAAGCTTCTTGAAGCGATGAGCACTGCTCGAGAGACGATCATATCCGAGCAGAAGAAGCTTGATGAACTGCGAGACGCCAAGAAGCCTGATGCTGAAGCAATCAAGGCTGCTCAGAAGGTCATTGCTGAGAATCAACAGATCTTGGCGAGCTCAATTGCTGGACACAAGGCCCTGACTCAGGAACTCAGAAATGAGAAAACAGAACTGATTGGTCTTGTCACCGAGTACAACAATATCAGTGAGAAGCTGTCGGCTGCTCGAGATAAATTGAAGGCGGCCAAGGAAGAGAGAGCTTCAACAATCAAGGGTTATGTTGACCAGTACTCTACCTTGCCTTCTCTTACTGAAGGTGAAGGTACTGGGCAGGAGCAATTGGCCGCATATTTGCAGGCTCTCAAGGACCAGACCGCTGCTGTCGGAGCATACAAGACCACGCTTGAGCAACTGAGAAAGCTTGGTTTGGATGATGCGACGTATCAGAAGCTTCTCGAAGAGGGTACTGCCGACCAGGAGTTTGCTACGGCATTGCTTTCTGGCGGCAAGACTGCGGTTCAGGGTCTTAACAAGCTTGATACGCAGCTTACAGCTGAAGCTAAGAAACTCGGTAATCAGGCAGGACATAACCTGAAGGACGCCGGTGTTCTGGCTGCTCAGGGTCTTGTCAATGGGTTGAAGTCTCAGATGGATGAGCTTAGAGCCCAAGTGGAAGCCATGGCCGATGAAATCAACCGTGCTTTCAGGGCAAGACTGAAGATCAAGTCTCCGTCTCAGGTGATGGCGGAAATCGGCGTGTATGTTGTGGAGGGTCTTGCTCAGGGAATCACTAAGTCAGCACACATAGTGGCCGATGCAGCAGATGTCGCAGCTACGGCCGCGATGGATGCAATGAAGAGTTCTATGAGTAAGATCTCGGACGTTGTGACGAGCGAATTGAATCCCAATCCGGTCATCACGCCCGTACTAGATCTTACGCTGGTTCGAGCTCAAGCTGGTGAATTGGGCGCCCTTACCAAGGTGACACCAATTACCGCAGCCACCTCATACGGACAGGCATCAATGATCTCTGCGGAGCAGGCCGCTGCGGCCCAGACTGAGGAAGAACCGTCAAGCGCTCTTGGACCAACGGTGAAGTTCGAGCAGAACAACTATTCGCCGGAGGCCTTGACGGAAATCGAGATCTACAGACAGACAAAGAACCAGTTGTCACAACTCAAGTCTGCACTCGCTCTTACTTAACCTGCTACGGCCCCCTTCGGGGGGCCAGAAAGGTCTGAAAGCCGTGCTAACAGAAGTCAAAGCATTCAGTTCATGGCGTTCAGCGCCTGTGATGCCCCTAAACGGTAGCAGAGCCGAGACAGACTTGATCCAGGTTCGAAACATTAGCGGATTAGATCCAGTCAAGGCGTCTGTTAACACATCGCCCTACGGTTCTGTCGATGGGGCATCCTACGTAGGTAGCAGTCTGACAAACCGGAACATCGTCCTTACACTGCATCCGAATCCAGATTACGACAACTGGACGTATGAGAGTCTTCGAAGACTTATCTATGCATATTTCATGCCGAAGCGCCCCACGAAGCTTGTCTTTTATAGCGACGACATGATTCCCGTGGAAATCTCAGGAATTGTCGAGGGCGTTATCGTCAACATGTTTAGCAAAGATCCAGAGCTTCAAGTCTCAATCATCTGTCCAGATCCATATTTCACCGCTCTCGAGGCAACCGTCATTACAGGCCAAACCGTTCGACCGGGAGGAGACGTTGTCGTCGTCGATTATGGGGGAACGATCGAAGCAGGTATCAACGTCAAAGTCACCGCGGTTACTGCCCCAAATCCTACGGCAATCGTCGTTCAGCTTGGAGATCCGTCGATCACGTCGTTTGGCGTAGATGCTACGGTAGATCCCTCAATGTACTTCGAACTGAGCTCTATTCCCATGCGGAAGTTCGTTCAGAACGTTGGGATCGGCAGCGGTGTTATCACGAACCTTCTCTCCAAGGTGAGTATTCAAGAAGGATCAGCGTGGCCGACACTTCAGCCTGGCGAGAACGAATTTCTTGTCATTACGGATCAGGGAGCACAGGATTGGGAGCTCACATATTTTGAGCGCTTCGGAGGGCTCTAATGGAACCGTATACGCTGGATCGCAGCTTCCTCAAGCAAAATATCATCGATGGATATGACTCGATCATATGGACTGAGCGATATTACGGCGATAGTGCGATTGAGTTGGTGGTTCCGGCAACGATAGAGATGTTCCAGAAGCTGGCCCCAGGAACTTTCGTAGGTCTCGATTCGTCCGATGAGATCATGATCCTTGAGACGTTCAACATCGAGAAAGGCAAGTTGAAGGTCACCGGGATCTCCATCCTACCGTGGCTGGACAACAGATTTGTTCGGACGTCAGCTCTACACGAAGATAAGTACTGGTATCTCGAGAGCGGGACTGCGGGTTGGACTCTTTGGGCTATTGTCTACTACATGTGCTGTCAGGGCAGTCCATATTTGAACGGAACCAATCCTACGGGTATCGCCAATCCTCAGGCACTGGTTATTCCAGGATTGGGTCTCAGGGCGTATGATCAATCAGGCCCTGTCGTCAAGGTTGGTGTGCCATACGGACCGGTCTACAAGGCTTTGAAGGAGATCGCTTCCACATACGAGATCGGGATGCAAATCACGCTGGATTCAGTCAGTGATATCGCGTTTACTCTCGGATTTCGTAGTTACAAGGGCGTCGATCGTACCAGTGGACAATCAGAGAATCCTGTCGTTCGCTTCTCTCCCCAGATGGATTCTTTTACAGATATTAAGGAGCTTCAATCCATCAAGGAGATGAAAACTCTTGTATATTCATTTGCTCCTGACAACTCAGACATCAAACCTCTGATAACCACGCCTGGTGTGGCCAGTTTGTCGGGGCCGCAGTATACAGGGTTCGATCTACGCGCCATGATGATCTTTGCCGACGACATCACAACCGACATGGTCGCAGGAAACTCTCAAAGCCTCGTAAACATCTTGAATAGCCGAGCCCTTGATGAGCTCACTAACAATCACTTCATCAAGTCCGTGGATGGAGAGATTGTGCCTGATAACCAGTTCCAGTACGGCATTCACTACAACCTCGGAGATGTTATTGAGGTGGAAGGAAATACTGGAGTGGTTCAGTCGGCTAGAATCACCGAGTATATTCGGTCTCAGGATGCTGCTGGAGAAAAGGCATATCCTACCGTGACCATGATTGGTTGATAAATGACAACCGCGGTGGAAATCATAATCGTCATAGGAGTATTTTATTTCGGAGTATTCATAGGTTTCATTCTAAGAAAATGGTTAGTTGATCGATCAGGTTATGACGGAGATCTATTGATAATAAAAGATGATGATAAGATCATATATTCTCTCGAACTCCATGATGACCCAGAAATGATGGAATTCAAGAACGAATTGATCTTTAAAGTCAAGCCTTTGGAGGAGAGTTCTGATCGCAGATGAAACATTTACTATAATGAACTCTACTTAGGAGGACTATGTTCAATTCTAGGGAGCAGTCGAATAATCAACGTTTAATCGAAGTAGAACTCGATCGTGCGCTTATTCACTTGAAGGCTGAGACGATCACCAACGAAGAGTACGCAAAGACGCTGAGTCTCGTTGAGAGATTACACAAGATGCTGGATAAAGAAAAGCCAGCGTCTGTGAGCAAGGATACGATGCTCACTGTTGCTGCGAATCTCGTTGGGATCATCTTGATCCTCAAGCATGAGCATGTGAACGTGATCTCGTCGAAAGCGTTGGGCTTCATCATGCGCCCAAGATAACAAAGTGACCAAGAGAGTCGTATGGAGGGCCGCAAACGCGGCCTTTCATATTTTTTTCGCAAATCTAAAAAATCCCCGGGGGGAAATTTCGCTCCAATTCGCAGATATTACATCGCGTATAATGAGAAGGGTGGCGCCTAAGAGAGGGGAATCTTACGGCTGCCTCCTTCTCATATTTTTCTCGCACAAAAAACACGGCGTATAATGAAACCTACAATAAGGAGAAATTGTGTTTAAGAACCCGACCGTTCAGTCCGTTGCGACCGAGGTCGTCGTGTATGCTGCCATCATTGGTGGCGTGTACGTCACGACCAAGGCCTACAAGGGCATGAAGCGGAAGTTCTCTCGCAAGGTTGCCTAGTTGGTTAAGAGAGAGTCCTCCCCGGACTTTCTCTTTTTGTTTCTATTCGCGAGAATTACATGGGATATAATGAGAGGAGTCGGAGTCTTGATTGTAAGGCACCAGCTTGGGCTAGTGATTGTACTGACCCAAGCCTATACCAGACTTCTCTTTTTCTTTTGTGTAATCCTTCGGTAAGGGCCTGTGTCATTGTGAGGCGACAAAACCACGGGGCGTACACTCTGTGGCACAAACCGTCTACTCCTGTACGGGAGGACGTGGCGTGAAATAAGCTATACTGGTAGTAGAGCGTGCACAGTTCTACTCGCGGGTTGGCGCCCCGAAAAAACCGCGCCGCTTATCAACGCTCCGCAGGCCCTTATCAAAGGATTATACTCTATAGAAAGGATTATCATGATCGACCAAGTTAAGGCGCATATTTCGAGAAATAGAGAAAGGTACATCACAGGGTCGGTTGTTGTAGTCGCAGGAATTACCTGTTATATAGTGAGAGGACGTACGGTCGCAGGCTTTGCCGCTTCCGAAGTTAACATACGTCCTTTCGCTTTTTTTTCTAAACAGAACGTCGTCACTGTTATCGAAAGAGAAGGACGAGGCCATCCCGGATATCTAGTTAAATGTTTGGAGACTGGTGATATTTTCCGGACACAAGGAGACGCGGCTCGAGCTCTTGGTGTCGATGGTAAAACCATGACAAGGCATATCCTCGGAGATCTCCCGCACGTCAACGATCTTCATTTTGAACGACTCTCGGGAAGGATCTAAAATGTGGATCGTATTTAGAACGGCCACAACAACCGATGTACTCGATGCTGAACAAAAGGATACGATCATCAAGGCTCTTCGTCTACTTATATTAGTTGGCAACGAAGAAGAAAGTCTAATAGCATCTAAGCTTCTTCATGATCTTCTTCCCTAAGTAACCTCGCAGAAATTACATAGTGTATAACAGAGGTAGACTCCCATGTCCTTCGTGACATGGCTGGTTCCGAAAGGATTAGCTACCTCGCCCTCTATTTTTTGGGAGGTGACATGCCATACGTTTATGTGACCCCGAGAAATTACGGGTGTTTAAGTTTTCTCGGAGACTGCATCATGGTATTCCTCACGTGTGGGTTGTGGCTCATCTGGATCTTCGTTCGTGAGATGCGTCGAAGACGCTCCTTCTATATTTGAGAGGTTACTATGCTGAGCGGCTTGGTGCCACACGTCAGTAAGCTGAAGTATCTAGCAAATGAAAACTCCACTACGATTCTCACTGGTCTTGGAGTTGCTGGCACGATCGCAACTGCTGTTCTCACAGGTCGCGCATCGTTCAAGGCAGCTGAGATCATTGCCAAAGAGAAGCGCGAGCGTCTGGACGAGTTGAAGTTTCCCGAGACAGAGATTGTCGAGCGGTCCAAAACTGAGAAGGCCCAGATGGTTTGGCCTCAGTTTGTTCCGCCGGTTGTCGTGGGTGCTGCAACCATCTCGAGCATCATTCTCGCGCACAAGATCACGTCGAAGAAGATCGCAGCAATGACCGTTGCTGTGGCAGCTTCGGATCGAGCTCTAGGGGAATACAAAGAGAAGGTCATTGAGAAACTCGGCCCGAAGGCGGACGAGAAGGTTCGCGACGAAGTCGCTCAGGATCGTGTCACCGCCAATCCTCCCAGGTCGGAGGAAGTGATCATGGTGGGAAGCGGTCAGGTTCTCTGCTACGACATGCTCACGGGGAGATATTTCAATAGCACAGTAGAGGACATCAAGCGCGCCGAGAACTCGGTCAACTACGAGCTGATCCACTTCATGTCTTGCAGTCTGTCTCATTTCTACGATGAGATCGGTTTGCCACCTACGGCGTACACCGACTCAGTCGGCTGGAACATGAACAACCGGATGGAGGTGAAGTTCTCGACAGCGATGACCGAAGATAAGAGGCCGTGTATCGCGATCGATTTCTCTAGGCCGCCATTGTCGGATTACACCAATCATTGGGAGTAAGCGTGCTCAAGAAGACAATTACGTACGAAGACTTCAACGGAGAGGAGGTCAGTGAGGACTTCTTCTTTCACCTCTCCAAGGCGGAGCTGGTTGAGCTCGAATTGAGCCACGAAGGCGGTTTGTCAGAGTCGTTGCAGAGAATCGTTGCTGCACAAGACGGTAAGAGCATCATCGCCGAGTTCAAGAACATTCTCCTGACTTCTTATGGACAGAAGTCTGCGGATGGTAAGCGATTCATCAAGAACCAACAGCTACGCGAGGAGTTCGAGTCGACAGAGGCATATTCGACACTCTTCATCGAGCTCGTGACGAATGCGGACGCTGCCGTCGAGTTCATCAACGGCGTGATCCCAACCGGAATGGCCGAAGAGGCCGCCAAGGTAGCTGCAGTCGATCTCAAGGTGGTCGAGGAAGTGGCAGTTCTTCCGCAGCCGCCTAAGCCAGATGCAGAAGTTGTGACTCGAGCTCAGGCAGCTGAGATGCCCATCGAGGAGTTCAAGATATTCAGCGAACGTCTGGCACGTGGAGAAGTAACTCTCGCAGAGTAAACCTGTCGTATAATGAAACCCTACTACTAGGAGACATTATTTATGCTTACTGCTTATCTCCCAGCTGCGAAGTTGGCGACTCAGCTCGTCGCAGGAATTGGTGTTGGTAAGATTGTCAGCGGCATCATCAAGAACAATGTTCCGGTCATCACTACGGTCGAGAAGGTCGTGGTGGGTACCGGAAGCTTCGTGCTTGGATCGATGCTCGTCGAACAGACATCGAATCACATCGAGAAGATGACAAACGAGTTGGCAAAGCCGTTGTTGGAAAAGCTGTCTGGTAATAACGAAACCGAGCAGTAGAAGTTAAAGCTAAGGGCCCAAAACTGGGTCTTTAGCTTTTTGTTTTTCTAGATGAAGGACGTGGATGGACACTCCTGATTTTCCTCCAAACAGCGAAAGAAGTAAAAAAGGTGTTCCGGACGGTAAAAACATTAGTCCTGTTATTACAGGTACTGCGGTTCGGCGGAGAAAGTCGCTTCGCAAGCAGTTTAAAGAAACGTTTGTTGCTGGTGATGCTAAAACTGCTGTTTCGTACGTACTTTTTGAAGTACTACTACCCGCTGCGAAAGACATGGTCGTTGAGGCGGGTTCTCAAGGCATCGAAAAACTGATCTTTGGTGAATCCCGTCGAAGGTCATTGACACGTCCACCATCAGGACCTACGGGCCATATTAGTTACAATCGTTACTCCTCGGGTAGTAGACTCACTGGTCCCGAGAGAGCAATTAGTCGAGCGGCTCGAGCTCAACACAATTTCGATGAGATTGTGTTGGATCAACGTGCAGAAGCCGAGGAAGTAATCGACCGACTATTTGAAGTGGTGAGTCGATATGGATCAGCATCAGTTGCAGACCTCTACGAGCTCGTCGGCCTTGACTCTACTCATACCGATCATAAATGGGGTTGGGAAGAGCTTACAGGTGCCGGGGTTCGTCGCATCCGCGGTGGTTATCTACTGGATCTTCCGGAACCAGAACCGCTCGAAGAATAAAAAGCCCGGAGAACAGTTGACCTTATTCAAGGAGCTATAATGAACTTTGTTCCTGAGGCGGTACAGCAACAAATCGCCCGAAACGCTCTGCATATTCAGAAGGCATCTCCGCAACTTCTTCTGGGGGCTGGAATTGTCGGAATGGTGGGAAGCACTGTCCTTGCGTGCCGAGCCACTTTGAAGGCCGATGAAGTTCTGAGTGATGCAAAGAGCAAGCTCGATACAGCAAAGTCTCTCGAGCATCGGGAGTATAGCGAAAAAGATCGATCGCGCGACGTTTCACTCATTTACTTCCAGAGTGGCGTTAGAGTTGTGCGACTCTATGCTCCAGCAATCGTCGTGGGTGGTCTCTCGATTTATCTGCTGAGAACATCCAACGGGATCCTGACGAGGAGAAATGTTGCGTTGACCGCAGCATACGGAGCTCTTGAGAAGGGCTTCAACGAGTACAGAGGTCGGGTGATCGAGAAGTACGGTGAGGACGAAGATCGAAACTTCCGGTACGGTACTCAGGAAGTCGAGATTATCGATCCGAAGACGAAGAAGACGAAGACAGTTACTCGTGTGAGTCAGAACGATCCGTCGATCTATGCTCGGTTCTTCGATTCACTGTCACCTTCGTGGAACAAGGAACCCGAGTATAATCTCAACTTTCTCAAGTGTCAGCAGAATTACGCAAACGATCTTCTGAAAGCACGTGGCCATGTGTTTTTGAACGATGTCTACGACATGCTCGGTATTCCGCGATCCAAGGCGGGAGCTGTCGTGGGCTGGATTGTTTCTGAGAACGGTGACAACTTCATCAATTTCGGTGTCTTTGATGGAAGACAAGAAGTTATTCGAGATTTCGTTAATGGTATAGAGGGCGCAATCTTGCTCGATTTCAATGTCGACGGCGTCATCTACGATAAGCTTGACGAATAGGAGAAGACATGGCTGTTGATGTTGTTGTGGATGAAGTCGCAGATAATCTCGAAGAGCTAGCGGCAGTGACCCGACGTATTAATACAAAATCTGTAGGACTATTTATAGGAGGAGCCGCTGTTGGCCTCGCTGTCGGAGTTGTCATTGGTTATAAGCTCAATAAGGAAAAGATCAAGGCTGAAGCCTTCAAGCAGAGCGAAGAGGAAGTCGCCAAGATTCGAGAGATCTATCAGCAGAAGGAGACGGCTCGACAAGAGAAGCCGTCAGTCGCTGAGCTAGTGGAAGAGAAAGGGTACGGCGTAGAGGTCGGAGCTGTAGAAGAAGTTTTCATGATTCGGCCTTTGCCTGCTCCGGTTCCTGGCATCGTCGAGCCGACACCTGGCACGGCTACTCCGGCCTGGGATTATCGACGAGAGCTACGGCATAGGGAAACGTTGGACGAGGGCGAGCCCTATGTCATCCATCAGGAAGAGTTCATGGGCAAGGAAAAGGGATATTCTCAGGTGACGTATACGTATTACGCCATCGACGATGTCCTTGTAGACGAAGAGAACGATCACCCTCTTCCTCATGCAGATATTGTTGTTGGTCTGGATAATCTCCAATTCGGGCATGGTACGGACGACGATAATGTTGTGTTCGTTCGCAATGACAAGCTCGAAATTGATATGGAAATCTGTCGACTCAACAAAAGCTTCGAAGAGGAAGTTCTAGGGATTGAACCGCATGACACAGACGCCCCTACAGACGATTGACTACGACTACTATAACTGGCTAGTTTCACACGTTCATATTCCAAACGGGAAGAACTACTCCGGATTGTTCGAAGTGATGCACAACACAGAGTTTCATTGGACTGTGCCGAACGACGACAATCGTATTCAGGACGCAATAGACTTGCGCTCTGAATTTCTGCACGGTCGTAAAAAGACTCTGAATCTCGAAGGAGCTACACTTCTCGAAGTTCTCGTGAGCCTTAGTCAGAGAGTAGCATTCACCGCCGGTGTAATTTCACCGAAGAAGTGGGCGTGGAAGCTTCTCAAGAATCTTCGATTGACTGACAAATCCGATCCGTTGACGGAGGGAGATATCAATCGAATCAACGACGTCCTCGATGCTCTCGTCTGGAGAACATATGGTCAGGACGGTCGTGGAGGGTTCTTCCCACTGAAAAGTCCAGAAGAAGACCAAACCAAAGTGGAAATCTGGTATCAGATGAACAAGTACGTGATGGAGATGACCGATATTTAGAGGGAGGTTTGATGGATTTTTATCAGATCCTCTCTAAAGAGACGAAAGATAAATCCGGTCTGGAGTTGTATCCGGATTTTATTGTCGGGCGCTCTCAGGATCTGATGGTTCAAGGACGAACCTTTTACGCAATTTGGGATGAAGAAAAAGGTCTTTGGTCTCGAGACGAATATGATGTTCAACGGCTTGTGGATGAGCATTTGAATGCCGAAGCTGATAGGCTGCGCAGAGAAACAGGAATGAACTATACGGTGCGGTCTATGCGTTCGTTTAGAAGTAATGCTTGGAGTCAATTCAGGAAATTCCTGGCGAATATCAGCGATAATAGTCATCGTCTCGATTCCAAGATCTTGTTTGCCAACTCGGAGATCAAGAAAACCGACTACGCAAGCAAGTATTTGAGCTATCCTCTCGAAAGCGGTGACATTTCAGCCTGGGACGAACTGGTAGGAACGTTATATTCCGTAGAAGAAAGGGCCAAAATAGAATGGGCTATTGGATCAATTGTTGCCGGAGACTCGAAAAAGCTTCAAAAGTTCTTTGTTTTCTATGGCCCAGCCGGATCTGGTAAGTCCACAGTCCTCAATATCCTACATAAGCTGTTCGACGGGTATACAACTACCTTCGACGGCAAAGCCCTTGGACGTTCAGATAGTTCGTTTTCTACAGAAGCATTCAAGAACAATCCTCTGGTTGCCATTCAACACGATGGTGATCTGTCAAGACTAGAGGACAACACTCGGCTTAACTCGATTGTCTCGCACGAGCTGATGCAGATGAACGAGAAGTACAAGCCGAGCTACACAGCGAGATCCGAAGCTCTACTGTTCATCGGCTCAAATCAACCTGTCAAAATTACCGACGCTAAGTCAGGGATCATTCGCCGACTAATCGATATTCATCCGACCGGTGTTAGAATTCCTGTCAGACATTACAACACGTTGGTCAGTCAGATTGATTTTGAACTCGGAGCTATCGCGTCTCACTGTCTCCAAGTATATTTGGAGATGGGTAAGAACTACTACAACGGGTATCGTCCGTTAGAAATGATGCTTCAGACAGACATATTCTTCAACTTCATCGAAGCGTATTACGATGTATTCAAGAATCAAGATCGCGTCACACTGAAGCAAGCATACGAGCTCTACAAGGAATTCTGTTCCGACAGTGGAATCGATCGTCCACTTCCACAGTACAAAGTTCGCGAAGAGTTGCGTAATTACTTTGACGATTTCAAAGATCGAGGTGAAGTAGACGGTGAGAGGGTTCGTAGCTTATATTTGGGCTTCAATGCGGAAAAGTTCAAGATGCCGAAAGAGAGTGATGCTGATCGGCCTGCATTCTCGCTTGTTATGGACGAGCGCCAAAGTCTCTTGGATGATTATCTCGCAGATCAGCCCGCGCAAGAGGCAAACGAAGATGGAACGCCTGCTAAGAAGTGGCGACAAGTAAAGACGAAGCTTTCAGATATTGACACGTCGAAATTGCACTTCGTCAAGGTGCCTGATAAACACATCGTGATCGACTTCGATTTGAAGAACCAAAAAGGCGACACGAGTCTTGAGAGAAATCTGGAAGCTGCAAGCAAATGGCCTGCCACTTATGCGGAGCTCAGCAAGTCGAAAAAGGGCGTTCATCTCCACTACGAATACAGCGGAAATCCTCACGAACTCGCCCCCATATATTCCGAAGGTATCGAGATCAAGGTGTATACTGGGGATTCATCGTTACGCCGACTGGTGTCTCGCTGCAATTCCGTACCGGTAGCGAAGATGCATAGTGGGCTTCCGCTCAAACAGAAGAAGGAGAAGATGCTTAAGGCTAAAACTATCTCAACCGAAAAAGGCCTTAGGGATCTGATCGAGCGAAATCTGAAGAAAGAGATTCACCCTGGCACCAAGCCGTCCATCGACTTCATAGCTCATATTCTCGAAGAAGCACACGAGGATGGGCTGCGATATGATGTGACGGACCTGAGACCACGGATTCTTGCTTTTGCCAACAACAGCACGAATCAGGCATCACAGTGTTTGAAGACTGTCCAGACGATGATCTTCAAGTCCGATTCTGAGTTGGGTTCGGACGTTGTGGTGGAGGTAAACGACCCACGCATGGTTATATTTGACATCGAGGTCTATCCAAATCTCTTTGTCGTGTGCTGGAAGTTCCGTGGGGACGATACGGTTGTTCGGATGATCAATCCTTCGAGAGAAGAGATTGAGAATCTGATCAAGATGAAGCTAGTCGGATTCTATAACCGACGATTCGATAATCATATTCTCTATGCGGCACTTTTAGGGTATAGCGTCGAGCAGTTGTATGACCTTACTAGGAAGATTGTCATAGACAATAATAGGAACGCCTTCTTTGCTCAAGCGTACAATCTCTCTTATGCCGACGTTTGGGATTTCAGTTCTATCAAACAGAGTCTGAAAAAATTCGAAATTGATCTGGGCATCCATCATATGGAGTTGGATTTCCCCTTGGATGAGCCCGTAGATCCACAAGACTGGCCACGAGTCGTCGAGTATTGCGTCAACGATGTTCTAGCGACGGAAGCTGTGCTTGAAGATCGTTGGGAAGATTTCGTGGCACGTCAGATCATGGCGGAACTCAGCGGTTTGACCGTCAACGATACCACTCAGAGACACGCAGCGAAGATCATATTTGGCGATGATAAGAATCCGGACAAATTTTTCGTGTATACGGATCTAAGTGAGGAATTCAATGGCTATACATTTGACGCTGGTAAAAGTTGGTATCGCGGAGAAGACCCTGGTGAAGGTGGATACGTCTACGCCGAACCAGGTATCTACAAAAAAGTTGCTCTTCTTGATATTGCTTCCATGCATCCTACGTCAATTGAGATCTTAAATGTCTTTGGCAAGTACACAGCCAAGTTTACAGAACTCAAGGAAGCCCGGGTAGCAATCAAAAGGCGTAAGTTCGATACTGTCAGGAAGATGTTCAGTGGTCGTTTAACCCCCTATCTCGAAAATGAAGATGGAGCAGACAAGCTAGCATATGCGTTGAAGATTGTCATCAATATCGTTTACGGACTTACCTCGGCGAAGTTTCCGAATCCGTTCCGTGATAATCGTAATAAAGACAATATTGTCGCTAAGCGTGGTGCTCTCTATATGATCGATTTGAAGAACGACCTAATCGAAGCCGGAATTCCCGTCATACACATCAAAACGGATTCCGTAAAAATCCCCGGGGCGATAAAACGCTCAATTGATTTCGTAACGCAGCACGGGAAGCGTTACGGCTATGATTTCGAACATGAGGTGACATATGACAAGCTATGCTTGGTTAATGACGCAGTATATATTGCACGAAAAGGTGATTCCTGGACTGCAGTGGGTTCCCAATTTCAGCATCCTTACATATTTAAAAGTCTCTTCTCGGGTGAGAAGCTCACTTTCGACGATTATTGCGAAAGTCGGAGTGTAATCCAAGGAACGATGTACCTAGATAGAGAGGAACATGAGAAGGATGAAGCGCTTGATCATCATAATATGCGTCATGTTGGGCGTACTGGCCGTTTTGTACCGGTTCTCGAAGGTGGAGGTACGCTTCTTCGAGTTAAAGAGGACCGATACTACGCCGTAACAGGCACGAAGGGTCATAAGTGGATTGAGGCTGAGATCGCTCAGTCCATGCCAGATCTCAAAATCGACATGACATATTTTGAGAAGCTGAAAACCGAAGCAATCAAAACTATTGAACAATTCGGTTCTTTCCAGGAATTTGTCAGTTAGGAGAAATCATGGCGCAGAAAGACAACACTGTGTTGATGGAAGGAGTTCGGATCATCTTCCGCAATTTCTCTGGAAAAGAAGGCCAGTACAATCGCGAAGGTGATCGGAATTTCGCCGTCCTCCTTGATGAGAAATCTGCTGCGGCGATGGCCGAGGACAACTGGAACGTCAAGTGGCTGAGACCTCGTACGGAAGAGGAGGGCGAGGAGCCTCAGGCATATTTGCCCATCTCGGTCAACTTCAAAGGTCGTCCGCCACGAATTGTACTTATTACGTCCCGCGGTCGTACTAACCTCGACGAAAGCCAAGTTGAGACGCTCGATTGGGTCGATATTCTGAACGTTGATCTCATTGTTCGTCCTTACGAATGGACGGTCAACGGGAAGAGCGGAGTCAAGGCATATCTTCAGAGCATTTATGTGACCATTGAGGAAGATCCTCTGGAGCTCAAGTACTCAGAAGTCGAACCCTCGTGATCGAGATCGTTGTAACAATTATCGTGACCAGCATTATTGTTCTCCTTAGCGTGCTATTTGGATATGCCCTCGGGATAACCCGCTACCGAAATGAATAGGACTTTAATGGAAAACATGAGTGTTACGACGAAGTACGTTCGTAAGCCGCTGTTCGTTGATGCTGTTCAAGTGACTGAGCAGAATTTCGCCGACATTGCCCGATGGTGCTTCGGCGAGATTGGCAATATTGACGAGTCCCCAGTCGATAGATCGGCCGACATCCAGCCTACGAAGCAGTATATTCATGTTCGTGTTCACAACCCCAAGAACCCCCGACAGACAAAAGCTTTTGTTGGTGATTGGATCCTATATACGGAGCGGGGATACAAGGTTTACACGACTAAGGCATTCCAGGCGAACTTCGACCTGGTCGAGGAGCCCAAGTAAGCGAATAACGAGAGGAGGTGAACTCTAATTGTCCGAGCCGATTTCGTTCGTGAAGGCTTGTCAGGACTTCTTCATGAAGCCTCCTTTCGGCAAGAAGGTCGAGATCTCCGAGTTCAAGGAACTCACTCAGCAGGACAAGATCGATCTGAGGGAGATGCTGATCGGGGAGGGGTACAACGTCAACGAGTTGTCGGCCCCGGTCGAGACCTAACGTAGTAGCTCACGGAGCGGGACAAGTAGTCTGGTCACGTCTACTTGTTAAGGCAAACGTGAGAGGATGTGGTAGGCCGTCATGGAACCGCTCGAACGCACTCGGCTACGCGATATCCCTCCCCCGGGCCTCGAGTTAGGGCAATAATTGCCCTTCGACCCTCTGCCTCCCCCTAGAGGGGAGTGTCGTCAAGGCAGCTTGAGGCCCACTTATATCTAGGAGATACCTCTATGCCCCCGCGTCACGTTGAAGTTATTCATCGAAGACGACTGAAGCAGAAGTGGTATGCGAGATTTATTGCTGATAATGGACTAGTTCTGGCGCGGACTGAGCATTACAACAATCTTGGAGACGTTATTACGATGCTCGAGGAGTATTTCCCAGACTGGTCTGTGGAAGTGATCTCGTAAACTAACAAGGAGATTTGTCTTGTTGCGTACAGTGACGATACTAACGGTCCTTAGTTTTCTCTTCATTGGGACCGGACAAGCGGCACTCAAGGACGATAGGATCCCGAGACAGCAAGCTACGGCCAAAAGCATCATTTGCAAAGTCTTTGGGCCCCATTGCCAGGAAGCACTAGCAGTTTCATGGTGTGAGAGTCACTGGTATATTTGGGCCCAGAACGGCCAATATTTGGGACTGTTTCAAATGGGTTCGTACGCACGCGCAAGATACGGACATGGTAGTGGCGCCTGGAAACAGGCTAAGTCTGCGTATCGATATTTCGTTGACAGCGGAAAAGACTGGAGTCCCTGGTCCTGTAAACCATGACTGGGAGGAGTTATGCCAGCAAAAAGCCAAGCCCAGAGACGATGGGCATTCGGAACGAAGGGTAAGAGTTGGGCCAAGAAGCACCACATGGACAATAAGGGAAAGCTGCCTAAGAGGAGTAGAAAGAAGAAGTAATGGCACTAAAACACCCACAACTCATCGAGGCTCTCACTAAGGTCATTGCCTCCAAGCCTTATGCACCGATCAAGCTTGTATATCGTCAGGACCACAACAAACTCCTCGAGGAGATGAAGGGCAATCCTCGTCCGCAGGCAGGAAGTTTCTTCTATCGCGGCTTAATAGATATTGCCAAGTTCGCCTATGAACGGGGGTCTGTAGATCCAGTTCCTCCCAAGCCAAATCCGATTCCACCGGCATATGTCAAGGTCGCTCCTAGAGCAACCAACCCAGAAGGTGGCTCAAACGTCCAGTACTGTATGTACAACGAGGACGGAAGCCTCCGACCCGGAGTAACCGATCACGGCAACGACAATTTCTCCGATGAGTCTGGTGCGACATATCACGAGGGACTACAGACATCCGGCATCCGTGATGAAAACTACGTCGTTCCTGGTCTACCCGGTTCTCGAGGTATGGACGGTCGTTCGCCCTGTCAGTGTTTGAAGGACGCGGGCTATCCTGGCGATCCTATGAAGAACACGGGAGCCTGGCATATTTAAGGATCCCTGAGGGTCTTTACGGCACTCTACCTCAGGGCTAGGGCGGGGACTCCTCTGCGGTTGGGGGTCTCCGCCCGTCTTACTTACAGTTAATTTTTTGATTAGGAGAAAACATATGCGCAGAAAATTCGATAATCAAGATCTCGTATTGCCGAACGGTGAAGTTGCTCGCATTGGTACCCACATGAATGAGAAGGGAGAAATTACCATCAAACTTCGACTTCCCAACGACTACTGGGGCGTAACACAAATCTTTCGCGCGGCTAAGGGTACCAAGTACAAGGGTGGTAAGTTTGTTGTTGTAATCGATAAGGTGTGAGATGGAGCAATTGCAGCCACATCAGAAAGCCGCCCTTACACAGCTCAGTGACGGCAAGATCCTATGGGGCGCAGTTGGATCGGGGAAATCTAGGGTCGCTGTCGCATACTATGAGCAGGAGCATAGAGAGCGAGACGTATATGTTGTCACGACTGCTAAAAAGCGCGATAGTAAAGATTGGGAAGGTGAATTCGCACGAATTGTCGTGGGTAAGCACGCTGATGCTACTCTGCATGGCATTCTCACTGTGGATAGCTGGAATAATATTGATAAGTACCGGGAAGTAGAAGATGCATTTTTCATTTTCGACGAACAGCGACTGGTTGGTAGTGGTGCTTGGGTCAAGGCGTTTCTCAAGATTGCACGAAACAACAAGTGGATTCTATTGTCCGCCACTCCTGGGGATACATGGCTGGACTACATTCCTGTTTTCGTCGCCAACGGGTTTTATCGCAACCGTACGGAGTTCAAACACGAGCACGTCGTCTATGCTCCCTTCACAAAATTTCCGAAGGTGGAGCGGTATCTGAACGTAGGGAAGCTGAACCGAAACCGGAATCGCATTCTCGTGCACATGCGCTACAACAACGAGACGATCCGGCATTCCAGATCTCTGCAGACTGAGTACAACAAGGAACTCTATGACAGCGTCGTCAAAAACAGATGGCATCTATATCAAAATAGACCCATCAAGGATATTGCGGAGCTATTCGGAGTTCTACGAAGAGTCGTCAATTCAGATGCTTCACGCGTCCGAGCAATCGAAGATCTGCTCACAAAGCATCCGAAAATGGTCGTATTCTATAACTTCAACTACGAATTGGACATCCTTAAGCGTCTGGACAAGGACGTTACAGTCGCAGAATGGAACGGACATCGTCATGAGGAGATACCCACCACCGATTCCTGGCTCTATCTGGTACAATACGTGGCTGGCTCCGAAGGTTGGAACTGTGTTGAGACGGATACGGTCGTTTTTTACTCTTTGACCTATTCGTACAAGAACTGGGAGCAAGCGCACGGACGGATTGATAGGCTAAATAGCCCATTTTTGGATCTGTTTTATTACACACTACGCTCAAAAGCGGGTATAGATTTAGCTATTGGCAGAGCACTGAAATCGAAGAGGAATTTCAATATATCCTCTGAAATCCCCTTTTAAGAGTATCTATTTTCAAAAATGGGCAGAGGCTTTTCTCCTGCAAAGGCCGACTTTTTAGGCGTTTTATGCCCGGACAAATACAGGTCAAAAGACTATCCCCACGCGGGAGACTTAATAAGTATATATCTTTAGATACTAACTACGTTTTTTATAGAAAGTTCTTTCCTCAAGTTTTTTTGGGCAAAATGACCACAAAGGAGAAGAGATCAAAACCGTCCACAAGGCAGCGCTTTGCCCAAGGCCGTATAAAAGATTGGGAGCTTTCATGCTCGAAGTATGGAAAACAATTGATGATTTCCCAGAATACGCTGTTAGTGACCATGGAAGAGTTCGTTCTAACAAGTCTGGGAGAATCTTATCATTAAACGACAACCAATTCGGTGTTGTTCAAGTGGGACTGATGAGAGATGGCGTTCAATATCATCGCTCAGTGCCTCTATTGGTCGCCAAAGCCTTTCTAACGCAACCTCACGAGGCATTCGACACACCTATCAATCTAGACGGTAATAGACGTAACAATCGCGTAGAGAACCTTACATGGCGTCCTAGGTGGTTTGCTATCCGATACAATCAACAGTTTCGTCATTATTATCCGAATCCGATTCGTGCAAAAATCATCGATCTCGAGACTAGAGAAATCAGCGAGAGCTCCTTCGAGTGTGCTTGCCGCTATGGACTTCTCGAGCGGGACCTCGTTCTTTCTATTTTGAATCGTACCTACGTGTGGCCCACTTATCAAAAGTTCGGCATTCTAGAATAGGAGACTGAGATGGCTAATGAAACGGTGAGACCGTATAGAGATCCTGTCCCTGGTCGTGGATCGATCGAACTTCGTCGTACAGCAGCGGGCGTATATTCGTGGGTGATCACAATCTGGACTGACGCAATCGTGACAGATGCTCACCTTATCGGCATGGTGGATTCAGTAGAGCGTGTAGACAAGGAATTGCACGCGAGATATCCTGCTTCGGGGGACGAATAATCAAAATAGATATTATTTAGCATTCAAATCGCAGAATATAATAGAGGAGATAAGGATACCTCTCCTCATTTTTTTCATTTATTTATTCGCGAAGCATGAAAGGAGGGGCATGGCTGGTAAAATCAATCTGTTACCTGAAAGTTTAGACCTTAGCTTGTATGCCGGTGATGGGGTCAGCTTTCGTATGATCATTACTAATGGGAGCTCTGCTCCTCTTGATGTTTCTGGATCGGTAAAAGCACAGATTCGATTGAAGAGACTTGATCCAGATCCACCAATTGCTGAATTTACAGTAAGTATGGTGGATGCCTATCAAGGAATCATTCGTCTTTCCCTGACCGGAGAGCAGACAGCAGATCTATCTCAACACGAGTCGGCTAACTCAGGAAAATTTGTTGGAGAATGGGATGTGCAATGGTCGCCATCACAAGCCGAACCCCGAACCCTAATGCAAGGCAAAGTGGAGTGTTCTGCTGATGTCACAAGATGAGCTAACCGTAACCATTGAGCTTCCTGATGTTGAAGTTTCTGTTGAAGAAATTCAAGATATAGAAACTTCTGTTGAGATAAACCCTGATGTTATTGTTGTGGTTGCCGGTAACCTCGGTCCTCCAGGTATACAAGGCCCACCCGGTGTGGGTACGTTTCGAACTGGACGTACATGGGCGATTGCTGGAGATCTTTCTCAAGCTCCTGCAGTAATTCCTCCGATTTTTGTTCCTGAAGCGACCGGAGAAAATACAACATTAATTTCGATGCGAGCAGCATTGCTCTCTGGAACATCGGTGATGATTCAGATGCAGAAGAATGGCGCGAATATTGGTGCGCCTTTTATGGTGACAACGACTCCTGTATCGATTTCATTTTCGGAACCGATTGTTGACCTTGACATGCTTGGATGGACTCGATCTTCTCTTGTAGGTAATCCGTCCGGACTTTCGTTGACTGCCATTTTTGAACACATCGCTTAGGGAGGAAACGTGAAAGATACGATGAAGATCGAAGACAAGCTCGAGTTCTCATTTGACCGCGGATTGCCAGTAGAGGAGATTCTACATATTCGAGGCCACGTGGAATTTGAGCTTCGTGATGCGAACGGCGAGTTGAAGGAGCGGTGGGAGCTCGACAACACGGTTACAACTGCCGGAAAGAACGGGCTTGCCGATCAGATCCTTGCGGCTCCTACTCTTGCGAAGCCGACACATATGGCGATTGGTACTGGTTCGCCTTCGGCTACTGCACTTGGTACGGAACTTGATCGTAATGCACTTGCGAACAAGACCCGATCTGGTGCAGTTATTACATTTACCGCAACTTGGGCTGCAGGAGACGGTACTGGTACGCTCACTGAGGCGGGAGTGTTCGACGCGGCTTCAGCTGGAAACATGTGGTGTTCAACCTCGTTCGCCGCCAAACCAAAGGCCGCTGGCGATACTCTCTCGGCGACCTGGACATTTACGGTCGGATAAAATCATGAATAAGCTGCGTCTCCACCGAAAAGTTTGGCTTGCCTGGGGTCGCTGGTGGGCGATGCAGCTCGCTCCTGAGTGGATGCAGTTTGGCATCCACGTGGAGTTTCGTCGCCCGCTACTCGACCTGTATATCGGGCCACTCACACTCGCGTTCGGCAACCATCCGGCACTGACCGATCCACGCACGGCACAGCGTCACTCCTGCCGCGGTCTGTTCATCGGCAGCTACCCGGACGAGGCGGTGTTTTAGATGGCGACTGCGACCGGATTTCTGTTGCCACCCTCGTTCACCAGCGACGTGCTCACGGGAACTTCCTGGTCGAACGCGATCGCATGTACCGTCGATGACGATACCGAGGTTATCGAGGCAGTCACCGCTAAGAGCACTCCGGGAACGGGATCGCTGACGACTGGCTGGTTCAAGATGAGTCAATATGGCTTCGACTCATTGCTCCCGGCGAACGCAATCATTCTCAAGGTTGAGATTCAGGTACGCTCGCGGATGAACTCGGCTGGTGGTATCGGCAACCGAGAGATGGCGTGGGCGCTAAGTGGAACACGCGGAACGAACGTCCATACGTCGACGACCGAGCCGACAGTCCTCGAGACGGTCACTTACGATGTCACCTCGGAACGGACCTGGACGCGCGCTGATTTGCTTGACGCTGTCTTTCAAGTCCATTGGCGTGGTCGTAACGGAAATAACGCGACCGATCCAAGCTATCGACTCGCATTTGCGAAAGTGCAGGTCACTTGGGATCTTCCCCCCAATCCGCCACAATGGGAAGACTCGATCGACGATTTCAACAGGGCTGACGGTCCAGTCGAGAATGGCGCAGGTAGTACGATCTGGCAGCTCAACGGTTTCGACCAATTTGGTCAGCTTGCAAAGGTTATTTCAAATCAGCTTGGGCTCCTCGCTGTGCAGGTTACGCG